>Ga0247842_10006752_pt1 | contig 12809 bp, 13 predicted proteins | sample LaCruzMarch2015__3_FD_192411 | JGI IMG/M metagenome (GOLD analysis project Ga0247842, IMG submission 192411) | Freshwater microbial communities from meromictic Lake La Cruz, Castile-La Mancha, Spain - LaCruzMarch2015_19m | ecosystem: Environmental > Aquatic > Freshwater > Lake | place: Spain...
TTAGATATAAGATGTATTTAATAATTTCGAATATAGCTTGGATTAGCAATTAGAAGTGAATAATCACTGGGAAATTTAGTCAAAAAAATTATGGGAAGAATGGTGCTTCAGAAGGCTGACCAGTAACAAAAATTCGTGTAGGTTTTCACGATTTATTGAGGCTAAAAAGTTTACATCGTTTTTTGAGAGGAACACATCTTATAATATTCCGGTTTCCGGATATAAATGTTTCCCCTTTATGGAGTGGATACGCATTTTTCATAAATTTGGGTATATTGTTTGGATTGTTACTTCGAGATGATGGTACAAAACGTGGAAGGGTTGCAAGTTTTAAGGTTGTGTCAATCATTGTTTTAATATGGGCATTTATTGGAGGTATCATTTCATATTTACTTAATAATTATTTCCAAGTGCAATTTATGATAGCAATTATGTCATATAATCTAATATCTCTGATTCTTTTCATACCCTTCGTATTTTTTAGAATGAGGTCAAAAATATTTGACCCTTCCAAATCATATACACGATCATCGGATACGATCCCTACGCGGAATAAAACCAATAATTTCAGTGATAAATATAATTTAGAGGAAGATCCTTCAGATGATTCACGGCGAATTCCATCAGAAGTAAAAAAAGTCGTATGGGAAAGAGATCAGGGACAATGTGTGATTTGCAAATCTAAGCGACATTTACATTACGATCACGACATTCCAGTTAGCAAGGGCGGAGATAATTCGGTAAAAAATATACGTATCCTTTGTAGAGATTGTAATTTGCGTAAATCAGATAAAATTGAATAGATGCGCGAACCCTTCATCTCTATTGCCCTTTCTTTTTTCATAATCTGCAATAGCCAGTTTGTGCAATTCATTAGAATTTTTTGTATAAACAGGAGGTGATCGTATCCAACGGTGCCTAAATAGGAGGCAATGGTCGGGTCATAAAATTGCGGAAATTTGTAAAGTTTCTCATCAATTCGTTAGAAAGTCCTGGATGTCACTAGCAATATTTCTAGTGAGAAACCCTCAGAAACATTGAAGCACTGTTTGTATGTACGAAACACGGCACTACAAGTACGATGAATACGGATAAGATTGGAAAGACTCCAAAACCGTATCGCACTGGCAGTTATAACCCGCGACCCGACGGGTTTACCCCGTTTTGACAAGTTGTCAAGTCTGACGGAGTCTACACCCGTTGGGACGACATACCCCAAGCTAATAGCCGTGGATTCTATACAACCCGTACGCGCAAAGTAAGTGCGAGAATTAAAAAGGCGATAGATATGATCATTCCCGTTACAATAATTACATTTTTTTCATTCAATTTAAATCACCTGCCTTATTATTATATTATATCGTGGTGTATATAATTTTTGCCGGCGAAACACCCCCCATTAGGCGAAATGTTGCCCGGTTTCTGGAAAAAAAAGGGGCGCGATACCGGGAAAAAAGGTTATTTGTTCTCGTAAATGCAGGACTGTACGTCGTGCCCGAGTTTTCCGATCGCGTCCGCGCGACACCGCTGGCAGTGGCGCATCTGCTTTACGTACTTGGCACAAGTGTCCTGCATCTTTCGTTTCATCTCCTGCGTGGGAGGAGTGATGTTGGCAAATTTGTACTGGGCAATCAGCGGGATGAGATTGAACGTATAGACGCCCATCTCCCCGACTTTCTTTGCGATTGCAGGAATGTGATCCTCGTTGATCCCCGGAATGTAGACCGTGTTGATCTTGACGATCATGTGCCGTTCGACCGCCATCTCGATCCCTTTCATCTGCTGGGAGAGCAGCAGTTTGGCGGCTTCAAGACCCGTATAGCGCTGTCCCTTATAGTCGACAAACTGGTAGATTTTGGCTCCGATCTCCGGGTCGATCGCGTTTAAGGTGACCGTGATATTGCCCACATCGTATTTCTGCAAAAGGTCAATCTTATCGGGAAGGAGCAGTCCGTTTGTGCTGAGGCACTTGATCACGTTCGGGTACTCTTCGTGCAACCGTTTCAGGGCTTCGAACGTCTCCTCGTTCGCGAGTGGATCCCCGGGTCCGGCAATCCCGACTACCTTGATATAGTTGTATTTCTCGACAACCTTCTTGACTAAGTCTATCGATTCAGCGGGATTGAGCACACGGGTCGTGACACCGGGACGGCTCTCGTTCACGCAGTCAAAATCCCGGATACAGTAGTTGCACTGGATGTTGCACTTCGGTGCAACGGGGATGTGACAGCGCCCGAACGAGTGGCAAGCCTTCTCAGAAAAACAGGGATGCTCCTGGATCTTCCGCATCTGTGCAGGATCCCACTGGACTTTTTTTCCTGCCACATCTGCGTATTTCACTTCGTCAGCCATATGATACAGTTCTTACGTGCGTTCTTTTGGTATAAATAAAGTGCAATTGTGGTAATCCCCGGCGGAGCATACACAACCGCCTTTGGGCAACTGTATATGGTTTACCGGTTCATTCTTGTAAAGAGCATCATGAAGCGATCCGAGAAGGTCAAGGGAAAAGAGCGTGTCGCACAGAAAAAACAGCAATACAGGACGATCGGGCTTGTCGTCGCAGGTGTCATCATCGTTGTCGCTATTCTGTTATTCTTGCTCTTCAACCCGTTTGTGGCGCGAGCTGGAGATACGGTGACGGTCTATTATGCCGGCACGCTCGATAACGGCACGGTATTTGATTCGAACATGAACGGGACACCCCTTACATTTTTGCTTGGCAGCGGGCAATTGATCCCCGGGTTTGAGGAGACCGTGGCGGGAATGAGCGCGAATGAACAGAAGACCGTGTGGATTCCCGTCGAGAAGGCGTATGGTCCCCACCAGCCGGCACTCGTCCACGAGATGAGCCGGTCGATCTTCCCCGCAAATGAGACGCCGGTTCCCGGGGATTACTACACGTTCCGCCGGACCACAACTGGCGCGACCAGCAGGATCAAAGTGATCAATGTCACGCCGGATACCGTGACGGTCGATGAAAACCATGTCCTCACCGGGCAGAACCTGACCTTCACCATCCGGCTCGTCTCGTTTGTGAAAGGTGCCGGTTGAACTTTGTGGACTTTATCCAAATCCCATAATTTTTGTGCCAATACCCTTTTTTGAAGAGATAACAGTGGATTTTTTGGAATTATTTTTATGTTGATAACCATAGTGGATAGTGTATGGCAAAAGCGGCGCATTTGATCCAAATGCCATATGGTCCGGGGCGGGGAACTGTTGGTAAACTCGCACACGATAAAAAGGTACCACAAAAGACAACCCCCCGGACAACTATCCAGATCGTTCCCGTTACAAAACTGAAGATGGACCACATCAAGGAGAAAGAAGATCTCGATACTTACGACGAAGTGATAAATTTTCTCATCAGTGAACGAAAAAAACACCTGCCATCAACAGCGGGAAGCACGCCGGATACAACCCACGTTGAAAGAGAAGAGGAGGATGATCCGTATCGCCTGCCTCGTTGATACAGGGGTCTGGATAGAATACGGGAAATACCCGGTTTCAGAGGCAAAGGATAGTATCGAAAGTGGAGATGATCTTTACTGTCTCTGCCCTGACTATTGCTGAAGTGGCACAAAAATATTCCGGTGACGGGAAAAAAATGGTAGAAACCCGCATCGACGATATGCTCAAACGATGTACATTGATTCCGGTAGATCAGAAAATTGCCACCATGGCAGGGATGATACGGAACCGTGAAATTCACGGGGGGATAGCAGATGCAATCATCCTTGCCACGGCAAAAATACATAACCTCACTATTGTAACAGGCGATCAGCACTTCCGGGATTTGGCTGGTGTCGTCTTCATCGGGCACCCCTGATCATCGGTTGTGGGGATGCCCATTCATCAACTTCCCCCACACCCTCCCAAAAGAACCATACCCCCTCCCGCTCAATTCTCTTGCATATCCGGCTGGTGATCACGATCTCCCTTATACCCATACCTCTCCGCATTGCTGCCCTGACAGAAGAACGAAACCGGCTCTTTAGTTACCCGGTCGAACAGCTCGCGGAGATTATCCGGGATGTCGGGTTCCGGTGTACCGGATGTGCGAAGTGTTGCACGCGGGCGTTCAACGGGCATGTGTTCCTGCTGGACCGGGATGTACCCGTTGTCCGGGAGATCGATCCTGCGGCACTTCAACCCGCTCCGGCGCCGGAATTCTGTGACCAGAATGGCACATTCTATGTATCCGGCTACGCGCTCAAAGCGAAGGCGGATGACTCCGGTTCATGCTGGTTTCTGGAGAATGGCAGATGCCAAATCTATGACCGCCGGTTTACCATCTGCCGCATCTACCCGTATATGCTCCACCGCGAACCGGGTGAGGACGGGAAGACCGACTGGCGACAGATCGCCGGACTGGACAAACACGGGGAATACGGTTCGGTGATCCCGGCATCCGACTGTCTTGACGCTGCCCGTGAGACAAAAGAGTACGAGAATGCTTTCCTTTCGCAGGAAATTGCATTTCTCGAATGCATCGAGGAGCACTTCACCCGCCACAAACTCCGCCACGTCCAGAAAGTGTACGATGACCGGATGCGGGCGTTCGCACGCGGCACGCCGATCACGGTCATGGTATATTTCGACGGGCAACTGGAGAAACACCGGATTACACCGTAGCGCGGGAGTGTTATCTCTCCTTGTCAACCGCCTTCAGGATCATGATCGTGATATCATCGTGCTGGGGGCGACTGCCTGCGAACGTCGTGATCGCGGACAGGATCTGGTCGAGCAGTGCATCCACCGGGAGCGTGCGGTTCTCCGTGATCACCCGGAGGAGCCGGGCTTCCCCAAACTCTTCTTCTGCCTCATTGATCGCCTCGGTCACGCCATCCGTGTAGAACACCAGGATATCACCAGGTACCAGGTCCACCTTGACGGACTGGAGTGTCACATCATCGACCACCCCAAGGGCGATCCCCTTGGCTTTTAACAGCAGCACATCCGACGCATCCCCTTTTAAGAACAGCGGGGGATTGTGCCCGGCGTTGACGTAATTCAGGGTCATGCCCCGTGCATCCAGGATCGCGTAGAAGAGCGTCACAAACATGCTCGTCTTTGAATCCTCGCAGATGAGCTGGTTCGCGTGCCCGATAGCCGCAGCCGGATCCGCGTTTGTTATCGTGCTCGCCCGGATCAACGTGCGGGAGAGCGCCATGAAGAGTGCCGCAGGGATACCTTTACCTGAGACATCGGCGATCACCAGTCCCCACCGGTCCTTGCCGATCGGGATGAAATCATAGAAATCGCCCCCGACTTCAAGTGCCGGGATGTTCTTTGCCGCGAGTTCGATGCCGGCAATCGTGGGTACATGGTCCGGCAGGAAACTCTGCTGGATGCCCTTTGCAATCTCCAGTTCCTTTGCGAACCGCTCCTTCTCGGCGGTTGTTCGCTGGAGCTCGTCCATATGCGTCTTCAAATCCGCCGCCATCGTGTTGAACGAGTGTGCCAGATCCTCGAACTCGTCCCCGGTGGTGATCTCCACGCGGTGATCGAGATCGCCCGCCCCGATCCGCTCCGATCCCAGTTTGAGGACTTCAACCGGACGGGTAATGATCCGTGCAAAGATGATTGAGAGGAGAGCGACAAGCACCACAAGGAGGCTGCACAGCACGAAAAAGATGTTCCGTGCTGTGTTCATCTTCTGGTTGAGCAGGGATTCGGTCACACCGGTCGCATTCTCGATCTGCGCACGGGTCTTTTGTGCCGGGGCGATCACATCATCGACGGGCATCACGATGGCGACGCTCCAGTTCATACTCCGGATGGGTGCATAGGCAATATACCGTTCCCCCCCGGAGAAGGGAACCCGTTGAACCCCGGTCTGCCCGGCAATCATGGCACGCGCCACGGCGGCAAGGGCGGAGTTGTTGTTCGCGAGAAGGTTCTCGGTCTCGAAAGAGTCATCCCATTTCCCGTCCCCTGCGGAGATGCCGGGTCGGGAGATCACATTTCCCTTCGTGTCGAGCAGGAACGCATACCCCCGGTCGCTGACCTGGGTGTTGATGATCTGCCGGTTGATCGTATCGAGGGTTACATCTGCACCGACGATCCACGTCCAGCCATGATCCTGCGCCGGAACCTGCCGCGAGCAGGTGACCATCAGCCCTTTTCCGCTGGCGTCAATGTAGGGATCAGACCAGCTCAATTGCCCGGTCTCTTGTGCCCGGAGATACCAGTCCCGCTCCCGTGGGTCATACGATGAGGGAATCCCGGTCACCCACGGGTGTACCCAGAGGATCCCGCTGCCGGTGCCGATATAGATCTGGCTGATCCGGGGATCTGCCGTATGCATCGGGGGGAGGAGATCATTTGTCTTTGAGAGTGCACTGATCTCATCCGACAGGGCGCTGGTACTGACACCGGGTGCAAGGATAATGGCAGAATCGTTTTTTGGATTGAATGGACGTTCATGCGGGAGAAACGCCTGCCGCTGAAGAGGCTGGGCATCCCGGTTCCGGACTGCGACCGCATAGCCTGAGAGGGTGTCCATCGCCGCCCCCACCTGCTCGAACACGACGTTGCTGATGTCCGCCTGGTCCGTGGCAAGGCTCAACAGGAATGCCGCTGCATTCTCTTCGAGTGCGGCAGTGCTGTCGGCAACCGCCCGGTCCCCCAGGTGTCCGCTCGCGCTCTGTGCGAATGCCCCCATGTCCCCCATCGCCGAGAACGCGGCAAACCCGGTGATACCGAGGGCGACAATCGAGATGGACAGGAAGACGATCAGGAGTTTTACCATGACCGGGATTCGCGCTGTTGCCCGTGCACCACTCATGAGCATCGTTTAGGAGGGAAATTTGAAAACACGTATTGTTGTGGTAGAGAATTTTTAATTTCGATTAATAAAGAGCATTTCAGGTAAGAATTTTGGTAAAATATTGGCAATCCGTCTTTTCCGTTCGTCCCCGGTACCTATAAAAAATACGGCATGAGAATGCCGCAGGCATTATCATGGGAATCAGATGTTTCCGCCAAAGGTGCCGGTTCCTGGACGAAATGCCCCTTCCACCAGTTCACGGTTGAAGACTGACGGAACCTGCCCGGTCTTTGCATAGGTGTAGAGCGCGACAACAAAGATCCCCTGCATCGCGGAGGCGAGGATGGCAAGGATTGCGACGAGGATGATAAAGAGGGCAAGCGCTGTAAAGAAGATCACCGTGTTGTGCAGCATCATCGTGCCGAGCACAAGGACAAAGCCCACGATGCCAATCGCGAAAAAGATAAGCCCGATTGAGAGACTGCCGACGACGCTCTCGCCCCATGTCTTCCTGAACAGCGCCAGGGATCCTTTCATCGAATCGACTACGCCCTTCTCCTCAAAGATGAGTACGGGGACAACAAACATCGTGACCAGACTCCAGATGCCGCCGACCAGACCTGCGGCAATCTGACCGAGGAATCCTGCCCGGTCTTCGATCATGCGGAGGATAAGACCGACTGTTGCGGCGATGATCGCCCATGCGATGATGGAACCGAGATGACGGGTGGCGGCGGACAAGCCTTCCCCGACGGTCATGTCTTTGCCATGCAGCCGGGCATTGACACAACTGATGAGCCCGACATTGAAGAAGATCACGACAAAGTAACTCACGACATAGAACACGAAGACGAGAATAATGCCCGTGACCGTGTTCGTGGCGAGCGAGAGTGCACCGTTCGTGAAGATCAGTGGCAGGATAAATGTGGCGATGACAATGAGCGTGACGATACCGGAGAGAATGGGAAAGGTGAGGAGTTTTTTGTCCTCCATGAGAATGCCCCAGCTCGCTTTGACGAGCTCGATGCTGCGCGAGATACGTTCAAACATAGTGTTTTTGTTTGTCGTTGTCAGGTATGAATGTTTATTAAACGAGGACGGTTACATGGGGTGGAGAATGGCAGGGTGTTGCGGGGATGACGACAATCTCCCTATCACCGGTTGATCACTTCGTCGACGAACGCACCGATATGCTCCACCGCCTCCTGCCCTTCCGGCACCTGCTCCCCGAACATCTGCCAGCAGTGGAACATCCCTTCCCAGATCTCGAACCGGACGACGACCCCCGCCCATTTGGCTTTTTTCACGAATGCTGAAATGTCATCGAACAAGAGCTCGTGGGAACCCCCCTGGATGTAGAGCCGGGGAAGCCGGGACAGGTTCGCGTGGACGGGAGAGACTTCCGGATCGTCAGCGTCCTTCCCGGCAAGGTACACGGTCCGGATGGCGTTCAGGCGCGCCGGTGTGATCCAGTCCTTGTCCCGGTTCGCTATCATCGATGGACCGCTAAAAAGCATATCAACAGGGGGAGACATGCAGATCGTTGCCGGAGGCTGGGGCTGGTTTTGATCCCGGAGGGCGAGCAACAGACCAAGCGCCAGCGTTCCACCGGCAGAGATGCCGATGGGGATGACGCGGTGCGGTGGATAATCGTGGAACATGAGATACCGGTATGCGGCGAGGGCATCATGAGCCGCAGCCGGGTACACGTATTCGGGCGCTAACCGGTAATCGACCGAGAATACCCGTGCATGGGCAGCAGTGGCGAGCCGGGCGATGAGCCCAAGATGGTCTTCGGTCGATCCTGCGGTAAACTCTCCGCCGTGGAAGAAGAGGAGCGTACGGTCCCTGCGGGATTCCGGCACGGAACACCAGTAACCCTTCAGGTCTTTATTGATATTCACGGGTTCCATGAGCGGACGCTCCCCGTGCTGGAAAGTCCCATAGAACGTTGAAAAATCCTTCCGTAAGCCCGCAACCGACTGACTGGGGTCTGGACTATATGTTTTTAATATGGACAGGAAATCTTCCGGAGTGTCACGGATCATTATGTGAGATTTATGCAGAGGTGAATGATAAAGGATGAGGGTTCATGTGGATACATGTCGATACAGCCAATCCCCTGTTCATCCAGGATCTCAGGTTGATCGTCCCACAAAGTTTCGTTTTTTACACATCCCGTTGGTTCCCATTAGCCTTACATCCCAAAACGCACAATAGTTTCCCGACAATGAGCCAGCTGCGTTGTGATGAGCGGATACCCGCGCCACCAGAGGACCAGTTCAATTTTGCGTTGCAGGCACTGTGCGAGCAGACGATGCATTTTGTCATCGCCTTTGACGGTCACCTTGATGTCACGCGGCTCTTGACTGCCTGTGCACAAACGCTCGCCGTAGTACCGTTACTGGGGTGTCGTTTTGTTGAGGCAACGGCTCCGTACTGGGAACGCATCACGACACTCGATCCACGGGATCTCGTGGAAGTTCATCCGGCATCCGGCAGTGACGACGACCTCCAGCACATTCTCGCGCTGCCCTGCGATCCTGCCACCCGCCCACCGGTACGGCACGATATCCTCCGGGACGAAACCCGGGATACGCTCTGCATCACGGTGCACCATGCGGTCATGGATGCGCACGGGCTGATTCTCTATGCAGGACTCCTTGCCGGATGCTATCGCGATCCCAAAATGGCGTGCGGCACGGTTCCTTCCTCCTGCCCGGATCGCTCCCTTACCGGCATCCTGTCGCGGTTCCCCGCAGTTGCACCGGTTCCCGAAACGGTCATGCCGGAACCGAGGTATACCGGCTGGGTGTTTCCCGCACCTTCCGGGACCTGCACACAACGGGCATTTGCGATCCGTACGCTGCCCCCTACCCGTCTGCCTGAGATACGGCGCGCTGCAAAGGCACACGGAGCAACCGTCAACGATCTGATTCTTGCAGCGTTCTTCTCTGCGCTTTGTGACGCTATCCATCCCGAACCGGGTCTTCTCGTGCCGATCATGCTCTCCATTGACCTGCGGAGATACCTGAATGGATCCTCGGGCGGACAAAAATCCGCTCCAGGGGGTCCCGATAATTCCGTTACGTTCGATGCCTTCGCTGCTTCTATCTCAGAAAACATCGCCAACCTGTCTGTGGCGTTTATTGTGATGCTGCCTACCGGCATACTCTCCATGGACGCCCGGATCGCTGCGGCAACAGCTGCGATGCGGGTGCACAAGACAAACAACCCGGGCATCGCCTCTGCCATCGATGTCGAATCGTTCGGCTTGGCGAATTATCCGGGTATCCTCGACCGCATACGGCAGATGAACGAGGAAGCGGTAAAGAACGGAACGAACGTCCCGTTCCTGGGAAATATCGGCATCATCCCGGATGCAGCTACCGCGTTCTCCCCGGATCTCCCGGTGAAGAATGCATTCCTTGTTGGGATCGTCCTCAACCCGCCGGGTATTGCGCTGGGCGTGACCACGTTCTGTGACCGGATGACCCTCTCCATCGGCTACGGGAGTACGACCATTCCGCGTGCGCAGATGGAGGAATTCTTGGACACGATCGTCAGGTATCTGCCCGGCGCGTGAGTCCCTGCCACGGTTCGGGCTTACTGGCAGGTCATCTGCTTTACCGGGATTAGCCACTGGAGTTCTCCGGATGGGCGGCGCTGGAACGAGTAGTTCCGGATCTTTACCAGCCCACCTTTACTTATCACGATACCGGCGCTCTCGGTACCGAAGATGATCCGGCTTGTGAGCTGCGAACAGGTGGGTTCGTGCCCGACAATAAGCACCGTTGCCGTCTCTTCGCACCTGCCAATTTCACGACAGATATCATCGATAGTACCACCCGGCGCGAGCGCGTCCCAGACCGTGATCCGGTTCTTCCCCCCCCCGCGACGCCGCTATGATCCCGGCAGTCTCATACACACGCTTGAGCGGGCTTGTCGCGATCAGGTTGAATTTGATCCCACGGGATGCCATCCATTGTGCGACGAGGGCAATCTCTTCTTTTCCCTTGCCGGTCAGTTTTCGTTCTGCATCTGTTGCGCCGCAATCACAGGGTTCGGCTTTTCCATGGCGGAGAATATAGAGATCCACACAGAATAATACCGTTCATGGAATATGATAGTTTTTATCCAATGGCTGAACCCTGTTGGACTGGACGGAGCCGGGCAGGTACATGGGCATCCACCCCTGGGGGATAGGGAGGGGGGGCACCCCCTGTTGACTAAATCACCATCCGACCCCCCACATGCATAATACCCGGAAAATTAATTTATCTATGACGTGAAAATGACACTTTTTTACCACATTTTTTTAAGGGGTATGTGGGGGGTCTGATGGGGAAGCAGTGGTTTTCACCCGCAACACAGCGCCCGGAATAGCCGGAATTTCCAATGGGGGGATATCCTCACAGGCAATCCGTTCCGGGTGCGATACATTCCAGGCGGATCCCTCACATACGATGTAAGGGAAATGTGAACCGCAAGGCTCGAAACAAAGTGTACATGCGGGGTTTACCACAAGTGCTCATGGATACAAGAAAGATATCCATTGCACGGCTCCCGGTTGTGGAGACGTACCCGTATCGATGGAACTATCCCGTAAGAGAAGCACCCACACACCCTTTCACCACATGGATTCCCGGGGATGGTCGATGTGGGATTCCCTGACCTGTATACATCCTATGATAAATTCTATTGTGCGGTTAGCTTTTGCCTGATCACAGGTTTGATAATCTCGCATTGGAAACGAATATGTATCATGCCCGAACCGGTCCAGAAAAAGAAAGCATGTAACCCAGATGCTTACTTAGACGAGGAGGACCTAAAGGATATTGCCGAATCTGAAGAGGACTTCAGGCAGGGACGATTTTACACTAACGAAGAATTCCGTATCCGTCACGGGCTCCGATGAAGTATTCCCTTCTCTGGTCTGACAAAGCCGATAAAGAGTACGGAAAGTTACCTCCGGATATCGCCCAGAGAATTTCAAGCAAACTTGAATCCATACTGGGCAATCCCCATCGGACCGTTGATCTGTGCGAGGAATACCCGTACTATCATCAGCGCATAGGAACCAATCGCGCCATTTTGGATATTGATGATTCTACTCTTCAAATACGGGTGCATTCTGTCGGGCTCAGAAAGAAAGTGTATGATCGTTGATCGTCATTCTAACATTAATATAATTTATTTATTGTCGATGAATTGGACGTGGATTTTTTGAAACCGGAAAAATATGGTAAAAGTGCCATTTAGGATTTGTACAAAATAAGTCAACCACGGATGAGGCGTTTAATGTGAATTACTATCTCATCCCACGAGAGTGATAGCCCCACCCCGGAGCACGGGTGCGGTTGTCTGCTGGAGCGGTCGCGAAAGACGATTGCCACGATGGTTTAAACCGAAAAAAAGGTGATCTGTGAACAGCCGAACCGCCAATTCTACATTGTCAACCGTCTCAAGAATTCCCCGAATACACGGCTGCGTATGTGTTTGCATTCCAGGTCCCGCATGCCCGGCTGATCGCCTTACCGGGCATCACGGTGCAGGTGTTTTCGCCCGCTTCACACGTTCTTTTGTCGAGAAGCCGGTGGCAGCGTCAAGAAACTTCCGGAAACGTTTGTTCGAATCGATGATGACCTCGTCCGGTGCCGAGATATCGGATTCGGTATCGACAATGATCGATTTCCCTTTCTCGCCGATCATGATATCCAGGCGTTTTATCGCGCCGAAACTGATCGTGTACCCTTTCGCGGTCTTCACCGGTTCAAGTTCAAAATTTTTCTTTAATTCAACAGCGACAAGAGCGTCGATATCTTTTGTCAAGCCCCGTTTGATGGGATATTCCTGCATACTATTTTTAGGTAGTGCGTGTATGTTAATCTAATGACGGCAGAATCTTTTAATGACCTGAAGATCTTTTCCAAACCGATCTCTCCGGATGGAGCTGCTGTGCTGATGGGCTTTCCCGGCAGCGGGCTTGTGGGAACCATCGCCCTCCAGTACATGGTAGACCAGTTGGAATTTG
>Ga0247842_10006758_pt1 | contig 12803 bp, 17 predicted proteins | sample LaCruzMarch2015__3_FD_192411 | JGI IMG/M metagenome (GOLD analysis project Ga0247842, IMG submission 192411) | Freshwater microbial communities from meromictic Lake La Cruz, Castile-La Mancha, Spain - LaCruzMarch2015_19m | ecosystem: Environmental > Aquatic > Freshwater > Lake | place: Spain...
CAACCATGCAAGCAACTATGGAAGCAACAATGAGTACAATGACACTATTCTTGGCAGCGATAGCAGCAATATCTTTAATTGTTGGGGCGATAGGAATTGCTAATACTATGTTTACTGCAGTTTTAGAGAAAACAAAAGAAATAGGAATAATGAAAGCAATAGGTGTTCAGAATAAAGATATTATGACAATATTTTTATTAAATTCGGGTTTAATAGGTTTAGCGGGAGGCATAGGCGGAGTACTTTTGGGAGCAGTAGCTTCAACAGCCATAAGCAGTGTAGCCGGAATAAATTCTTCTTCAGCAGGTGGAGCAATGAGGGGCGGAATTGGTAGTTTATTCAGTACTTCTTATGTAAGTTTTCAATTAGTTCTAGGTGCATTATTTTTTGCAGTTTTAATTGGAATGATTGCAGGAGCTATTCCTGCTTACAGAGCTTCAAGATTGAATCCGGTAGATGCTTTAAGATATGAATAAATAAAATCCGCATTAAACTTCCTCTAGCAACAACCCCAATAATTGGGTTTTTTATCCATATACTCCCTCTAGACAACCTTTATAAATCGCCTCCATCGCACACAACAGCGATGGAAAACATAGAATCTGTAACTAACCCCTGAACTCAGCTATGTTCAAAATTTATCCAAGTTATTTAAAAATAAAACTGGCTGGATTAATAATGATGCAATTAAATAAAAGAAAAAGCGATTCTCATGGAATGTGCCAAGATGGTACAGTCGTCGGTCAGGGCGTCCTGTTACTTTAAAGTAATAACAAAATAGGAAGATTTATAAAGTTTATTCCTCTTATTAATAATACAGATTGCTTTAAAATAAAATGATAAGTAAAAAAACAATTGGAAAAATTTGTGGAGGACTTGCAGTATTAGCATTAGGAGCAACACTCACCTTCAAGATAAAAGATAATATATATTGGGGTTCTATTAATCTTCCAAGTAATTCAAAAGGAAATTATTATGCTCTTGGAATATTTCCAAGAATCAGTGCCGTTGGAACAAATATTACTGGAAATCATTATGCTATAGGTTTAATTACTGGAGTGAATAAACATGCTCCTAATTCTGTTCATATAGGTAATAGTACCTCCATAGGTTTGCTTGGGGGGGAAAATTATGCTATTAACTCTGTTCATAATGGCAATAGTATGGCTTTAGGTTTGCTTATAGGGTGGAATTGTGCTGATAACTCTGTTCATACAGGTGATAGTATAGCTATATGCCCAGTTGCACGAAACTATTATGCTGCTAATTCTATTCATAAAGGGAATAGTACCGCTTTAGGTTTATATAGTGGAGAAAATATTTATGACAATTCTGGTCATATGGGCGCCAGTACAGTGGCTGGCGTATTATCTATAGACAAAGAAGGGTCTCATTTTATTGGAAATCAAATTGTAAGTCAGAACGAACAAAGCTTAGAAAATATTAAATAATTTACATATCCTAATAACTATGACAGACAGATTATCAGACCAAGAAGTTTCAGAATTAATTCAAATTGTAGAATTAAAGCATATAAAAAAAAGAGAGGCACATTGGTATACCCTGGGAATTCCAGTCAATCATTATTACAGTTTAGATGACCAACTGAATGCAATTAAAGTGTTAGGAGAATCTAAAAGTCCAAAAGCTTTAGAATATATAAGCAACTTGAATTTAAATAAACAGGTAGATAATGGAGTTAACACTGATGAGGATGGTGGTGGAAGGGCTCGCTTTGATACTATTTATCCATACGCCCCGGTTAGACTAGAAGAGGTCTTAGAGATAAGGATGATTTTTCCTTCTCTCGAATATACAATTCATCCAAGAGGAGACGAAGCCAGAGAAATTTTAGATAATGCTATGAATCGATTACAAAAAGAGACCCCCTAATTATTTAAGCCCAATTTTTTTCATGTCTCTTAATGACAAATTAATGATTATTACTTTTCTCTGTTTTATGGATAAGCCACTTACCATTTTTACTTTTTGAAACAGATGTTTCTAATATTGTTACTCCTTATAAGAAACAACAACAAAAAGATTTATAAACGGCGTTTTCTTATGAAAATTAACAATATGATAATAACATCACAATTCAAAGGAATACCAATTGTCCCTAAAGATATAACTTTCCCAGAAATAGGGGAGCTTAGGGGAGATTTTGGAAAAGAAGTGCTTGCTGAATACAACGGCAGAGTTAAAAAAGATTATGGGGATGCTGAAGCTTTAAAAGTTTTAAGATATTCAGACAATGTTGTAAAAGGAAGCAATCCTTTTGCTACTGTTTTAGTAAATTCAATACTTCCTTCTGGATTAAGGACATCAACTCCTGCTGATTTGGAAAGAGCATTGCAGGCAGGAGTAGACTTAAAGGGAACTTATACAGATAGCGCTTTGGTTTTAAGAAGCGAAAATACTTCTAATGCCTATTTAGCTAAGTCTCTTGCGGACCAATTGAGATTAAGAGGTGAACAAAAATATCCCGTTATGATTCCTCTAACTGAGCTAGATTTAGTTAAAGATGGTTGTTATGATTGGGATTTGACTTTTAAATTAAAAGATAATGCACAAGTTATTCATGCTCCAATACTTGATAAATCTGGAAATTTTTCAAATGAAGATGTTGACTTAAACACAGGGCTCCCCAAGAAATTAGAAAATGGAAATAGAATTTTATATACCCGAGAAAGCGATCTTTCGTGGCTGTGCTTGCTCGGGGGTTTGGGCTTGGGCTCCGGAGACGACTTGGCTTACTCGCTCGAGATTGGCAGGGTGCGTGTCGTTAAAACTCTTTAAAATAATTAACCAAAAATAAATAAAAATATTGTCTGTTTCTCTCAAAGGTTTAGCCATATCCATAATCACTAACTTACCATTACTTTCTCGAAACTTCTTAAGCTCTAATCGAGATACTCCTTCTCGACAAGATTTATAAATCATCAAGATCGCACACAATAGCAATGGGAAAAACAACAATTGAATAAAAGAAAAGGCGATTCTCACCCAGATACCAAGATGGACCCATATTCGATCAAGGCGTTCGGAAAAAGCATTTTTTAATTATTCAAATAAACTTCTAATTCTTCTCTTTTCTTCATCTGATATTGATGTTTTATAAATTTCATTAGGATTTTCTCTTAATTTTTGAAATAAATTTTCACTTGTTTTATTTAAATTATCTATCTTAATGCCCATCATCTTATCAAAACTTGGAATCAAAGAAAGAATCGTGAATATTGTTCTTTTTCCCCAATTATCCGGACGAACATAAACGTCTGCCTTATAATCAGTATTACTTCCATGTGGAACAGCTTCAAAATTTACAGCTATGGAAATATCTTCTGGTTTCATTCGGATTAGATAAGATAAATTGGCTCTGTCTGCTTCTATATGTTCTTCTATTGCATCCATCAATGTAGTTCCTTTTGGATATTTTATAATGTATGATTTTGTTTTAGGTTCTTTAACAATAAACTCAGACATACCCAAATCGTGAGATAAATTGCCCAACAATTTGTAATCAAAACCGATTTTCTGAAAAACGGAAAAGTTTACAGGAATACTTCCTGTTGGGCTCTTTTTAATAGTAGAATTTTTAATTACATATTCTAATACTTCTTTTTTTTCATAGTTGTTGTATCTGAAAATTGTTTCACTGGAAATGGGTTGGGGTACTAAGATTTGGGTTGCTAAGACCAATGATGCGAGTAAATTTTTCATAAAGGGCAGAATGAACTCCAATTAAAAAAGCTATTGTTTTTTTGGGGCCTATTCAGAAAAGACAAAAGTAAAAAAACAAACATTTAAATATTGTAGTAATTATAGAGTTACATCACCATGAAAGTTAAAAATCTTCTTAATAACGTAAAATTAACAGCAGCGACGGGATTGGCTGCTTTGGCAATGACTTCTGCAAGTTTTGCAGCTCAACCTTCTCAACCGCAGTCAGTAGGTAATGATATTCCTGCACTAACAAGACAAATTGAAAAAAGTAAAAAAGCAGCGTATTCTCAACTTTCGAATTCTAATTCAGAACGACAAGGTGATTTTTATCTCATGGGGGGCCAAGGTGTAGCAAGTCCCGGCGGTAACACTCAATTTTACTTGGAAACGGGCCTTCGTGAACATATTACTCAAAATATAAGTGCTGGTTTTTCATATATCAATGAAGGGCATCCTGATTTAAACATTGCAGGACATCGAGATGGATTTGCACTCACTGGTTGGTATCGAATAATGATTGGTAATAAACTACGAATTGAAGCCGGAGCTGGCCCATATCTTAGTATGAACACTATATGGCGTGACGATCCTAAACAAGAATACAATGATAAGAACATTGGGCTATTGACAGCTCTCGCACTGGTTTATCCTTTGGGCAGAGGTATTAATCTCAGAGCGCAAATTAATGAGGTCATTATGCCTGGCTCCTTTAATACCACTGCGTTGACTCTTGGACTTGGGACAGATCTTGGAGGAAAACTTGATACTGAACAATTTTCAAAAGCCAAAAATAATTATGCATTGAGCATCATGGGTAGTTTAAACAAAACAACACGAGGAGGAGGACAAAATTGCACTGGCTTTGAACTCGAATTACAACGCAAAATTTCAGACAGATTCGCCTACTCTATCAGCGGTATCTCTGAAGGTGATTCTGGAGTCTCAGATAGAACCGGTGCAGCTAGCCAAATATGGTTCATAGCACCTAAATTAGGTCTATTAGAATTTAGTGCGGGACTTGGTCCTTATGTTGCTCAAGAAAACAATCCGGATGACAAAGGTATCAAATTATTGGGTCTAGGCAGTATGCGTGCTAAAGTATATTTCAATGATGACTGGTATGCATTGCTCGAACGTAATAGGGTTATCTCGGGATACGACAAAGATGAAGACATGACCAGGCTAGGTATTGGAAAAGAATTCTAATAGGAATTAATTTTTAAACTATGTTTACTACTAAATGGATATGGGCATATTCGATTTTTTCAGAAAAAAATTAAGCAATATCAAAAGTCAAGAAGAAGATAAGCTAAGATTAGATAGAAAAAAAACTCTAAAATTTGAAGAACTTGAAACTTGGCTTGCAGATAAGAAAAAAAATGGGGAAAAAGAAGAAGAAGAAACTATCAAAGAAATTGAAATACTTATCTCACAACTTGTTCTAGAATTAAATGAAGAGAATGAAGAGATAGGGAAAGTTGACCTGAAAGACAGAAAAGCAGAAGAGAGAGTAAAAATTATTGTTCTAGAAAACCTTTCAAATTATTCTCATTATGTTGATGTACTTGTTGAAAATCTAGAAAGATTAAAAAAAGAAAGTCTTCAGGAAATTATTAAAGATATAAACAAAAAGTTTACAGAGTTTAAACAAAAATCAAACTTAAGTTTTGAAAAAGCAACTTTTCTTGTTGGCAAGGAGTTGGAAAGACCTAGGGAAAGCATAAGAAATTTTTTTGAGAAGTTAAATAATTTAGCCGAAGAAAATAAGAATATTTTTGAGAATTCTACCCAAATACAGATAATTGAACAAAAATTTCAAGAAATAAAAAGACTTGAAAATTCAAAGATAGAAATAACTAAGGAGTTAATAGAAATTGAAAAAATAAAACTTAGAACAGAAACTGAAGAAAAAATTCTGGAAGAAGAAATAAAAAAAATAAAAAACAGCGAAGAATATGCAGAATGGGAAAAAAGAAGGCAAGAATCAAATCTAAGGAAAAAAGAAATTGAAAAGGAAATTTTTGAAGTGAAAAACATGATTGACTGGAAAAATCTTGCAAAGATTTTTCATACAAATGAAAAAAAAATGATTATGATAAAAGAATATGAAAGTCATTTTAGCCAAATTTTTGAGAAGGAAGGAGAAAATAAATTTTTAGAGATCCTCCAAGAAGCAAATATTGAAACAAGGGAAATATTAGAGAGAGTAATGCATATAAGAAAAAAAACAAAAGAAGTTCATGAAGTTTTGAATAGCAAAGATAAGCTAAGTGAACATGCTCCCGGGATAATCGGCCTAAGAGCAGAAATAAAAAATTTTCTTATTGAAAAAGAAAAGATTCTGAAGAGAATTCAAAAAGTTGATGAAAGTATTTCAGATATAAAGAAGGATATATGCTCAAATATTAAAAAATTGGGAATTTTTCTTAGTGACTAAAGCAAAGGATTATAAAGCATGAAAATTTTCTTAATAGATAAAATATAGTGATAAAATTTAATATTCGGACTTAAAAAAATTTATCCTATAAAAATAATAAAGAAAAAAATTTGTCCGAAAATTTGTTTTCTTGCCTATAATAAGAAAATTCAACCTTTTTCTTTTATAATTATAAAATAATACAATATGGAAAGATTCAGAAAACTTGGAATACACGAGGACATAGTAAAAGTCATCGAAGAAGAAAAATTCGAAGAACCTAGTGAGATACAAGAAAAAACAATACCACTTATACTGGCTGGAAAAGATGTTATAGCTGGCTCTGCAACCGGTTCTGGAAAAACACTCGCTTTTGGTGCAGGAATAATACAAAATACAAAATCCCGACACGGGATTCAAACATTGGTTCTAGTTCCTACAAGAGAATTGGCAGAACAGGTTTCTAGAGAATTAAGAAAGTTCTCAAAACATAATGCTCTAAAAATAACTGCTATTTATGGTGGTGTTTCAATAGGCCCACAAATGGATAGCCTTGAATATGCGGAAGTTGTTGTTGGAACTCCTGGAAGAATAATTGATCATATTGAACGAAGAACAATAGATCTGAATAATGTAAAAATTCTTGTTCTTGATGAAGCAGACAGAATGCTTGACATGGGATTCAGGGACGATGTTGAAAAAATTATAAGAAAATGCCCGACAAACAGGCAAACCATGCTTTTCTCAGCAACAATATCTCAAGACATAAGCCGTCTTGCAAGAAAATATATGATTTCTCCTGTTGAAGTATCTGCAGAGCAATATGTTGACCCTTCAAAGCTTACGCAGGTTTATTATGATACTCCAGATAATATGAAATTTGCACTACTTGTTCATTTATTAAAAGAAGAACATCCCGGACTTATTATGGTCTTTTGTAATACTCAGAGAAATACTGACTTTGTCGCAAAAAATCTTCAAAATTGTGGGATAAATGCCGTCGCAATTCATGGCGGGTTATCACAAGATAAAAGAACAAGAATAATGAGAATGTTTAATTCAAAACAAGTTAGTGTTCTTGTATGCACAGATGTTGCTGCAAGAGGTTTAGATATTAAGGGGGTTTCACATGTTTATAATTATGATACTGCAAATGAAAGTGATAATTATGTTCATAGAATCGGAAGAACAGCAAGAGCGGGAAAAGACGGAAAAGCAATAAGTATAATTGCAAGCAGAGACTATGATAATTTTTCAATGATTTTAAAAAGAAGCGGATTTGAAATAAAACGAGAGGAAATGCCCCTTGTTGGAAGAGTAAATCTTATCCTCCCTGAAAGAAGAGAAGGTGGAAGATTTGGCGGGGGCGGAAGGGGTGGTGGAAGATTTTCTGGTAGAAGAGATGAGGGAAGAAGTGGCGGGGGATATGGTGGAAGAAGAGAAGGTGGAAGATTTAGAAGACGAGATGATGGTGGCAATAGGGGCAGAGGAAGAAGTTGGGGCGGAAGAAGATGATTGCTAAAAACCTTTAAAAACTCATAAAACAAAAACTAATTATGGTAAGCGAAATAATACTTAAGATAAAATCTTTCACATCACAATGTGCAAGAGTATGGCATCTTTTAAGAAAGCCGACAAAAGACGAGTTTGTTACTGTTTCTAAAATATCTGCAATAGGTTTGGGACTTATTGGGGTGCTAGGATTTTTAATAGCAATGATTATGAATTTTGTTTTTCCGAAGTAAGGTTTATAAATCTAATATTAAATAAAATAATATGGATTTTTTTATAAAAAAAATATTTTCTGGAAAGAGTGATAATCTAGTTCATCTTCAATTTCAAAAATATAGCAAAGGTGAATTCAAAAACAAAGCTTGTGTGAAAGTAACAAATTCTGGAAATAAATTTTCAATGGCGACAGGATATGAATATGCCAACGAGCTCGTTAGAGCGGTTGCAGAAAGGTTAGGCAATAATAAGACACAGGTAACTGGCGGAATAATAACAACAAAAAACTTGACTGGTGAAATTGATTTCCAAGATAAAAAACAATTTATGGGCGTAAAGCAATATGTTATAGCAAAAGAAATGACTGGAAAAGAAATTATGGACATATGTGACAAATTACCTACCTCTTTTATTGCTCTCTCATTCAAGGTGGGAGATACTGAACTAAAAATAAAAGCAAAAGCGCCAAAATCGGCAAAACCAAGCACAAAAATCGAGGAAAAGCCGAAAATTGACTTTTGCAAGCTCATAACTACGGATAGAAACCTTTTTCAGGCAATGATTTTTGAGGCAGACCTACAAAACATAAAGAAAGTAGAGATATATCATGATTTAATTATTAATGACATTATTCTTCCGAAAGGAGAAAAAGACTTTGCTAAAATGAGGGAGCTAGCAAAAAGAAAAGGTAAAGTTGTTAGAAAGATTTTTATTGATGAGAAGGAAACGAGAAGAGAATCTGAGTTTGAGGCATAAGCTTTAAAAAGCCTTTTTTCTCATAGAGAATATACATAAAGTCATATATTAAATAATATCTGACAACCAAACATAGAGTTTCTGATAACGGCCCCGATGGAGCAGGTTCAGAAATCCTAATTCCGAAGGAATTACGAAGGGATTTCTAAGGGAAACGAAATAGTAAAGAAAAGAAAGAGTTTGAAATAGAACTAATATTCAAAGTAGAAAAAACAAATCAAAAACCTACGGACCCTTCGGGTTCAACATTGAAGGTTTTTGATATACAGAAAATCAATAATTTTCTGTCTGTTATTTTTATTTCATAAAAACAACATGGCAAACAGAAAAAACGGACCAAGACATGGAAGTATGCAGTTCTGGCCTAGAAAACGGTCAGAAAATCATCTCGGTAGAGTTAACTGGGCTCCGCTCATTGCTAACGCTAAAAAACCCGGATTCCTTGGATTCATAGGATACAAGGCCGGAATGTCTTCTGCCTATGTAAAAGATAATACTCCTGATTCTCAAACAAAAAATAAAAAAATAATTGTTCCTGTTACAATTATTGAATGTCCTCCAATAAAAATTTTCTCAGTAAGATTTTACAAAAATGGCGTTGTAAAAAAAGATATTATTAACGAAAACGTCGATAAAGAATTAAAAAGAGAGGTAAAGCTTCCTAAAATATCATTAAATATAAAACAAGAAATTGAAAAAATGGAAAAAGAAAATGATTTTGATGATGTTAGAGTTATAGCTTATTCACAACCAAAAAAAGCAGAGATTAAAAAAACTCCGGATATAGCTGAAATTGGTATTTCTGGAACAAATGAAGATAAGTTAAAAATAATCAAAGAAAATTTATCTAAAGAAATTTTTATTTCAGATGTTTTTTCAAGCGGATTAGTTGATATTAGAGGACTAACAAGAGGGCATGGAAATCAGGGACCTGTAAGAAGATTTGGGATAAGACTTAGAAGCCATAAGGCAGAAAAGGGTCAGAGAAGACCTGGAAGTGTAGGTGCATGGCATCCAACAGGAGTAAGGTTTAATGTTCCCAGGGCAGGACAATTAGGATTATTCTCAAGAGTAACATACAATAGTAATATTGTCGCTGTAAAAAAATCAAGCGAGAAAAATCCGTTTATAGAAAAAGGATTACAACATTATGGAAAAGTCAATGCAGACTATATTCTCTTAAGGGGGAGCGTGCAAGGTGTTCCAAAAAGAGAAATTCTTATGACTGCTTCATTAAGACCAAGCAAAAAACAACTAAAAAAACACTTTGATTTAATTGAATTAAGATAAAATGATAAAAATAAACAGAAATCAAAAATCTACGAACCCTTCGGGTTCAACATTGAAGATTTTTGATATCCTGAAAATTAAGAATTTTCAGACTGTTAATTTTGTGGACAAAATATAACATGACAAAAATACAAATTTTAGACATAAATGGAAAAAAAGCAAAAGAGATAGATACAACTTTATTTGAAGGACAAATAAGACAAGATATTATTCAAAAAATAGCAGAAATACAAAAACACGGACAACCATACGCACCATCTCATCTTGCTGGAAATCAAACATCTGCAAGTGGAAATGTTCTTCATACAAGACATGATTGGAAATCAGACAGAGGAAAGGGAATTTCAAGGGTTCCAAAGAAAAGAATGTCTGACAAAGGAGAAAGATTCACCTGGGTTGGTGCAGTTATTCCTGGAACAAGGGGCGGAAGAAGAGCTCACCCTCCTAAAATTCTTTCAAGACCAAGATCCATAAATAAAAAAGAAATGAAAAAAGGTTTCTTATCTGCACTTGCAATGGTTGCTTCTGAAAAATTAGTAAAAGAAAAATATTCTAGATTTGATGAAACAGATGTAAAAATAAGTTTACCTCTTGTTTTGGAATCAAAAGTACTTTCATTAAAAACAAAAGACTTTCTTAATTCATTAAAAAATATTCTTGGAGCATATTTTGATATTGCTCTTCAAGAAAAATCAATAAGGCCAGGAATTGCCGGAATGAGAAATAGAAAATACAAAAAAACAGCAGGAGTATTGCTAGTTATAGGAAATAAAGAAGAGAAAAAATTTAATGGGATTGATATTATTTCAGCAAAAGAACTTAAAATAGGAGATTTGGTTTCAAATGGAGCTAGATTGATTTTATTCACAGAACAATCAATAAAAGATTTAGAAGAGAGGATAAACAAACAATGAAATTCAAAACAACAGAAAAAAGTGTAAGATTAATCGAAGCTGAAAACACATTAGTAATCGAATTCCCATTAAAAACAAGAAAAGAAGTTATAAAAAAAGAAGTTGAAGAAATGTTTAATGTAAAAGTTGCTAAAATAAGGGGGCATTGTAAGGCAAATAAGAAAATTGCTTATATCCGACTAAAAAAAGAAAATCCCGCAATTGATGTCGCGACAAAGGTAGGAATAATATAATACAACATGACAACACAAGAACAAAATTTAGCTGTAAAATTAAACAATAGAAATGCAATTTCTGTTGAAGGAAAGGGATTTATTGGCTTTGGTGGGATTGTTAGAAAAACATTTAATGGCGGATATGGGGCTGTTGCAAAAGAAAGCAAAGACACAGTTTATGAAATAATTGGGAATATAAAAAGAACAACACTCGGCCTAATAGAGTTTTCTCAAGATTCTTATGTGGCAAAATACAATAAAAACCATATTCTTAGTCCTGGTGCAATGGAATCATACCTGCAATTACAAAAAAAATTGGAGGGCATAGCAGCATAGCAGCATAACAATATGAAAATTACAAATAATTTTCAATTATTCGCCATAAGAGGTATGGCTTCGTAATATGGGAAAAACATTAATAAAACAAGCAAGAGGACGAGGAAGTTTCACATACAGAGTAAGAAGAAACGCATACAAATACAGAATTGGCTATCCTGCCGGAGATATTTCTGGAAAAGCAAAAATAGTAAAGCTTTTGAATTCTGCGGCTCATTCTGCACCGCTTGCAAAAGTTCTCATTAATAACAATTCATTTTATATTCCTGCATGCCAGGGATTATTTGAAGGACAAGATATTGAAATTGGTGGTAATAATATCAAAGACGGAAATATACTCCATCTCAAAGACTTAGTTTTTGGAACAAAGATATTCAATATAGAAATAACACCCGGAGATGGGGGGAAAATGATAAGGACAAGTGGGGGATTTGCGACAGTGTTAAGACAAGAGGGAAGTAATACGATTATATCCCTTTTCAATAAAAAAGAAAAGATAAGTGAAGGAAATTGCAGAGCAGTAATAGGAACAATAGCTGGACAAGGAAGAACAATCAAGCCTATAGTAAAAGCAGGAAAAAAATGGCATATGATGAAAGCAAGAAATAAATTATGGCCAAGAACATCTGCTGTTAAAGTAAATGCTGTTGATCATCCATTTGGTGGTGGAAGAGGAAAACGTATAAAAAGCAAAATCGCTAAAAGAAATGCGCCTGCTGGAGCAAGGGTAGGACATATCAGACCTAGAAGAACAGGAGTAAAGAAATAATATGGCAATAACAACTAAATTAAATATTTCAAGTGCTTCGCTACTTGAAAATCCAGAAAATAGGAGATTTTCTGGCTGTTCGCTTTAAGAGCTAAAGCTTCACATGGCAAAAGAATTTACATATCGCGGAAAAACAATAGAAGAATTGAAAACACTTGATACTCGGGAGTTTGCAAAACTTACTAAAGCTAGACAGAGAAGAGCAATATTAAGACAAACACAGAGTATTGAAAATTTTGTAAAAAAATGTGTTGAATTCCAAGGTAGAAAAAAACCGATAAAAACACATTTGAGAGACATTATAATTGTTCCAAAAATGGTGGAATATAATATTTTTATTCATAGCGGTAAACAATTTGTCCCCATAATGATTATTCCTGAAATGCTCGGGCATAGACTTGGAGAATTTGTTCCAACAAGAAGCAAGGTAAAACACGGGGCAGCAGGAATAGGCGCAACTAAATCAAGCCTAGCTAAGGCAACAAAGAAATAACACCATGGCAGAAGAACAACAAATAAAACCAGTTAAGGAAAAGAAAGTTAAGAAAATAGTAACTGAAAAAATAGAAGAGAAAAAAACAGAGATAATTGAAGCACCAGTTCAAGAAAATAAAAAGGAGATTGAAGCCGGGCAAGACAAACGGACAGGCTTG
>Ga0247842_10006760_pt1 | contig 12801 bp, 10 predicted proteins | sample LaCruzMarch2015__3_FD_192411 | JGI IMG/M metagenome (GOLD analysis project Ga0247842, IMG submission 192411) | Freshwater microbial communities from meromictic Lake La Cruz, Castile-La Mancha, Spain - LaCruzMarch2015_19m | ecosystem: Environmental > Aquatic > Freshwater > Lake | place: Spain...
GCGAAGCAGTTAAACCTGCCTGCCGCAGGCAGGTATGAATAACCATGTGTGAAACGCATGGATGTACAAAACTCACCCCAACTATCCGAACCCCGAAGGGGTTCAATACACATAAAGTCTGGTTAAAAACTTGTCCGTCCACTGACGGATTAAAGCTCCCACTTTTAATATTATATTTGATATAATTTACAAGGCAGGAGCCTTGTTTACCGCCAGACGTAGGCGGAAGGAACGCCCAGCCCAATGCGAGACTTACGCTACAAAGAGCGAGGTTATATCCGGTTGTACGGATATTTTAACTATAATAGTGCAGTTTGATAATATATAAAATTGAAATTACCTATTCAAACAGATCATATTCCGGCCAGTCTGTTATGGAATAAAACCTTGATCTGATTGCACTACTGATTTCATCATGCATAGTTACACAAGCTGGGTCAGTTTCTTTGTTACAGTCATTTTCTTTGCGGGTATTGCCTATAAATACATATCCAATATCAGTACTTTGATTAACATAAACTATTGATGTGGTACCGGGCAAAGAACCATAAAAGCCCCAACCCCAGGAATTACCAAAATACATTTTATCAAGAATTGTATCGGGCAATAAATCGGGTACCGATAAGTCTTTGTCGAAATGCACAAGTAAATGTGCTAAATCGGTTGCAGTTGCTACCCATCCTCCATGTGAATCCATTCTGGTAATATTCATTTTATAAGGAGAATACTCCGTTTGATAATATTTTACTTCTTTGGGTAATCTTTCGGATTCAGAGTTGCCACCAATCATCATATTACTTATTTTACAGGGAGTTAAAATGTTATTCTGCACATAATCAGCATATTTTAATCCTGAAACTTTTTCAATGACCCTGCCTAAAAGACAATAACCAAAATTTGAATATTTTTCTTCTGTACCGGGTTGATATTCCAATGGTCGGTTTAAAAGCATATCAGCTATGATTTGTGTTTGAGATTGACTTGAATCTGAGAACATCGGATCATTAGGTTTGTTTACCCACCCGGATTTGTGATCCAGTAAATGTTTGATAGTAATTTTACTTTTTGCTGAATCGGGATGAACAAAACCATACTCATTACCAAGAATACCTTCATTTCCAAAAACTATATCATCAGGTTTTAATTGATTCTTATGAAACAGATTTAATATAGCAAGGGCTGTTATCGGTTTTGATACACTCGCAATTCTGAATAAATCTTCATTATTAACGTTGATATTATTTTCTTTATCTGACAAACCCAGTGATTTTTGATAAACGAGCTTCCCTTTTCGAAATATAGCAAATTGAGCCCCGGGAATATCAAACTTACGCATCATCATGTTAAGATTATACATAACAGGTTCCGGATAGAATTTTTTAGGTGTATCGAACATTTGCGCATTACCATAAGTTGTGCCAACCTGATTGGTTGCGAATGCTCTCACATAATATCTGGTTTCAGATTTTAATCCTCTTACCCATTCGGCAAAATTTCCGGTCGAATTACCTGTTATCAACAAAGAATCTTCAATGCTCGGGTCAGGATTTTCACTCCAACATAAACCTCTTTGAATGATGCTCGAACCTCCGTCGAACATTACATTCCCTCCACATCGAATTTTTTCGGGACAAATGTTGGATATTTCTGATGTATTAACAAGAGGTTTCACGGCCTGTAAATAAATTTCGTTACCATAAGATGTTCCATATTGATTTGTTGCAAACGCCCTGAGATAATATATTTTACCAATTTCCAAACCGAAAATGATCGAATAGAATGGATTTAAATCAGAATTACTTACCAAAAATGTATCCGTTAAATCCGGTTGAGGTCTTGTGCTCCAGCAGATTCCTTTTTGAATAATTTGTCCACCATTTCCTGATAAAATCTCACCACTTGCAGTTACTGAAGAGGATCCTATTATAGTCATATTTCCTGTTTTCACTGATGGAGATGTAGGTGAAGTTTTAAACTTAAAGGTTCGGCCATATACTGTGCCATGGCTGTTTTGAGCATAAGATCTGAAATAATAATCTCGGTCGGGTGTTAAGCCTGAAATTAACAAATAATATTTCCCAGTCTGATTTCCGGCTGATTTATATTCATTTTGAAGAGTAGGCTCATCGGTGTTGCTCCAGCAAACACCTTTGTCGATTAATACAGTGCCTCCGTCAGAGACAACATTGCCGCTGCATGAAATCAAAGCAGATGAAATCATTGAAGGCTGAACACCTGTAACAACAGGTAAAGTGGTTAAGGTTGCCATAGCCAATGATGAACCATAAGATGTTCCTTTGATATTGGTAGCAAAGGATCTTACAAAATAGGCTTTACCTGGCTTTAAATTTTCAATATAACATTCAAAAGTGGTGGAATCATGATGTTCAACTGTATGAAATTCATTTATTGTTGGATTGTTTGTTTCACTCCAACAAATTCCACTGGCTAAAATTGGTGTACCACCGTCGCTTATGATTGAACCTCCACAAACCGCACCTGAAGATGTAATACTCGTAATTTCGTCGGTTATAATAATAGGTTTTGATGCTACCAAAGTAGTGAATGAAATTTCATCACCCCATGATTCACCTTCGCGGTTGACTGTAAATGCTCTAACAAAATAGCGTTTATAATCAATAAGTTTATTGATTTTACAAATAAACTCTTTTCCAAGAATGGTATCAGCATATATTTTATTCTTCTGAAAATCATGAACTGGTACGGTATCATAGCAAATGCCACATGATATGAGCGGTACCCCACCATCATCGGAAATTACCCCTCCACTTGTAGCAGAAATAGTTGTAATTGCAGAAGCTTTAGATGTACTAACTGTTGCAAGTCTGTCCCTGATACATCTTACAGATAGTCCGAAATGCTTCTTATAACTGTTGGATTTATAAACTTCATCCCCTCCAAAGCTGACATACCTGACCCATGAATCAGTGGTGTTATTTTGAGTGGCTGTCCAGTAAACAGCATGATTTTTTATTCCGCTGAATACCCCGTTAGTCAACCTACCACCTCCTGGTAATAAAGCAAGTCCGGCACTGTTATTCATTTCAGTTTCAAAGCCTACATTCCCTAAACCAGTATTACTATTCCAATGCATTGTTGCTGATACAGATTTACCAATATCCGAACCACTCCCACCAAAACCAAAGTTATTATCAGTTAAGAAGTTGGTTAGTATGGTCCATTCTACATCTGATGCTACATGCCAACCTACAGGTGATAAATTTCTGGAATCATTCAATGCATACCAGTTGTATAATCTGCCAAATACACCAGCATTTGTTTCGTCTGAATTATAACTGCATACAGCGCCCTGAATGGTTGAAGACCAGTTTACTCCCACAGGAAATACTTTCAGGCTATCGCCATTTTGTAAACATGTTGACTTTAAGTTCTCAGCCATCCAGGTTTGTTCCCCAATTTTCACAACTGAATAGTAATTGTTATCTACATCTTTACATTCTACAAATTCAAAATTGGTTGTTTTACTTTCTGTTGGTTTATCAGTAACAATTGTACTGTAATTACCTGAAATTCCTTTGTAAAGTAATTGATCTCCTGTATTGTATAACATTGTAGTTGAAGCGCTATTACTTTTTTGTGGTTTTATTAATGATTGATTCTCATTTCTCGTAAAAATAATTTGTGACTTAGTTTCTGAATTTAATCGGCTAATTAATTTGGAGTTGTAAGTGAATCCGCTCCCTTGTACTTGTAGTAAGTAATCTCCATTTGGTATTGAAAGTTGAAATGAATTTTTTCCTTGAGGAAAAAAGTTATTAGATCCAATTATTTTTTTACCACCTAAACTGAATACACTAATCTGAGTTGAACCAGCTTGTTTTGAAAAAAATGTAACAGTTGATTTTTCTTGTATTGGGTTTGGATAAATTGATATTCCAGTTGTGTTTTCGTTTTGCTTCTCAATCGAATTAGCAATATCCGAAAGAATTAAAACGTTTCCATTTGGCACTGTTAAAACAGTTCCTTTTGTGAGATTTTGAACTACCACACTTTCCACCGAAGTGGTTGCACCTGTTCCTGTAAATGAAATAGTGTAATTTAGTGCATAAATTTTCACTGGTACAATAATCATTTGAAAAAATGCTGCAATAGCAATATAAAAAATAGTAATTCTTTTTTTCATAATCGTAAATTTTATTTGTTTGCTGTTTTTTTTATAAAAAAACTAAATGCTTTTTGAGCCTCCTGATTTTTCACATATTCTATCAAGTTATCTTTGGCTTCCATAGAATATGTAAAATAAGCATAGCCATTTTGCCAACCTGCAAAATCAGGAAAAAGTCCTTCCTGTTTGATATAGGCTGAACTCGCTAATTTTATATCTTTTATCAAATTCGATACGGAATTCGTTGGATGAATATTTACAATAATATGAATGTGATCTTCAACTCCTCCAAGTCGATATAAATGACATTTTTTGTATTCTAAAACTCCCCACATATAACGGAAAAGCTTATCTCTGTCCGATTTTACAAGAGTTCTTTCTCGGTACTTTGTACTGAAAACAATTTGATAAAGTGCGTGCCCGTAAGTACTCATAAGTGTCTGTTTATTTTGGTTCAACCCCTTCGGGGTTGTAAGGTCGTTTATTTTGCTCTTCATCCATAGGTTTCACCTATGGTTAATCACATTCAACCCTTTCAGGGTTTTTCTTATTCACAAACTTACACATAGTTTTATTTTTTTCAAGCCAACTGCGAAGCAGTTAAACCTGCCTGCCGCAGGCAGGTGTGAATAACCATGAGTGAAACGCATGGATGTACAAAACTCACCCCAACTATCCGAACCCGAAGGGGTTCAATACACATAAAGTCTGGTTATAAACTTGTCCGTACTCTGACGGATTAAAGCTCCCACTTTTAATATTATATTTGATATAATTTGCAAAGCAGAGCTTTGCTTTTAGCCGGACGTAGGCGGAGCCAACGCCCAGCCCGGCGCGAGTTTTTACGCTACGACGAGCGAGGTTTTAGTCTTTAACACAACGAATCGGATAACCAAGGAATTCACCGTTTCCATTTCTCCAAGTTATACCCGACGCAATCATACTTCTCCAACCATCATCATTAGAAGTGCTTCTACTTTTACTATAAGTAATCCGATTGGGATTGAGAGAATCAGTTGAAACCCACATTACAGTTTCCCCTCTTTCTTCATAATCACCATTTGAGAGTCTGTATCCTGTTAATAAAGGTGTAAAGCCTAATTTATAGATATCAGTAGAATTAATTAATTCAAACCATTCGCTTGTACTTGCAATATGCCAACCAACAGGTGCAACAACACGCTTGTCAGTCATAACTGATAAAGAATATAACAAACCATATCTCGCTACAGAATCTTTATTATTTTTATTGTCATAAACGCACAGGCCGAGAACTGAGGTTGAATAATGAGAAAAATCTCGTGCCCAATCTTTATTGCTGGGTATATGAGGTATTTTGTCTCCATTACGGAATTTTGTGACTCTCAAATTTTCTGCCATCCATGTAAATTTTCCAATAGTTATGGTTTTATAAATATTTCCATCAATATCTGAAACTGTATCATATTTTAATTCATGGTTGAATATTATGGCATTTGGTATATTGACTGGAGAAGGAGGATATTGAGTAGATAAGTTCTCATCCCCACAACTAAAAGCAATAAAACTCAATGTTATTAGAATAATTGAATCTCTGAAAATTCTTCGTTTCATGTTGATTTATGTTTATGTATAATATCTTCACGGTTAGTTAATGTCTCTTTTCTTCTAAAGTGAAGCGTTTTTTCTCTTTCCCTTGTTTTTTTTGCGAAAAGCAATGTCTTTATCGTCTTAAAAGTGAGTAAATACTTGTTTTTCTTTTTTTCTTCACTGACACCTAACGCCCGAGGCTATGGGCATTTGGCGGTTTGCGGGAGCATTCGCTGTCGTGAAACGACAAAGTGAATGCGGGAGCAAAGACCGCGAAATGTACGTCAGCCAGCCAATGAACATAGGCGTGTGTTAGGGGTTTGTAGCTTGTTTTTCATCAATAACTATTACAGATCATCAATTTTCTCAACGATTTTAAATTTCTTACATAAAATTTTATTCATTTCTGTTGTTTCTCTACTCAATTTAGCCCAATTTCCAATTGAATTATATTTGCATGATTGAGAAACTTGATCCGAAATAGAAATCATTACATATAAACGACCAACATAATCTGTCATAAACACTTTGGGACTAACGGGTTCGTAAATTAATTTCTTAGTCCACTTAAAAATACTATCGCGTTCTAAATTGTTTATTTTGGCATATTCTGTGGTTGTAGAGTCTAAAATCCAATCAATCTGCATACCATTTCTTTTCGAAGGATTTTGTTTGTAGTGTCGAGTTTCTAGCCGAATCGAGTCTGTGTAGTTGAATATTGTAAATTCCTGTGCTCCTGTATACCATGACAGATAGTCCCAATTTTCAACTTTTGATTCAATATTTGTTTCTTTCTGGTTACAACCCCAGAAGAAAATTACGATTATTATTGTGAATAAATTAAAAAGAATAAGTTTCATGAATTGTCGATTATGTTTAGAGTCAATAAATTCGTTTCTCATTTTTCAATTTGTTTCTTGCTCACTATCTTTAGTTGTTATAGTTTTAGCGAAATTAAAAGTCATTTTTTTGTATTTTCTTTCCATAAAAATCTGCGAAGAATTGTCCGCAAAGCAACTGTCCGAAAGCGATACAAAGTTGTCGTGTTTTGCTCGTTAAGTCGAGTCACGAAGCGGGCAGTTCGTCAAAGATTTTATCCCAATTTACATGAATGTCATTTTTTTTTGCTATAACCCCTAACGACCGAGGCTATGGGCATTGGCGGTTTGCGGGAGCATTCGCTGTCGTGAAACGACAAAGTGAATGCGGGAGCAAAGCCGCCGGAATGCACGTCAGCCAGCCAATGAACATAGGCGTGTGTTAGCAGCTGGCCGTTGGTTGTATATCAATTTCCTGTTTTCAATATGAATAATAAATCTAATTGAATTCACTTAAGAAGTTTTGAACACTGGCTTCGGTGTCACCAATTTCTCTAATTTCTTTTCCGTTATTGTCAAAAAGCCAATAATAATCGTATGAACCGCCAGCTTCATAGTATCTATGTTGATTGATAATTAAATAGTCTTTATATTTTCCTTGAGTGATAATTTCTAACGAATTACCTGAAACTAAGTATTTCTGTTTATTGTCCTGAATACTGAACTCGTGTATTGCACCAGAAGTTTCCCAAGCGGAAGTTATGAAGAGTAGTTTTTGTCCATCATTGGTAAAAACTAAGTTTTGGAAATTCGTAAGAATATTTTCAGGTGTAATCCCTTCTTCAAAATTAACTGGTTTAATAATACACCTATTTTTGTTGCTGATTATGTCATACAACCATATTTCACTGTTGTCTATCAATAGCATCTCATTCGCTTCATCGTATATACCCGGATTTTGTCGCACAAATGCTATCATTTTCTTATCAGGCGATAAAACCGCCATTGTGTCAATCCCTGTAAATGTGAGTTGTTTAATTTTATTTTCATCACCTTTACAAAAAACGTTGCCATTTTTTACAAAAACACTGTCGATATTTGCGGAAGTAGATTTGTAAACACAAGAATACAAGCAAGAAAAAGTTAATAACACGGTTAATTTTAGCAGTTTCATAACGGTTTTTAATTTAAGAGTTGGAGTTTATGAATATAGTTCTAAGATACGCTTACTTGTTTCGCTTATTTTTGTTATTAAAGACGGAGGCTCAATAATTTTCACATTATCTCCGAACGATAAAATCTCCATAAACAAATCATGTGTAAGATATAGTATTATTTTTATGCGTAATTCTTGCTCATTATCAATAAGAACTACTTGGGATTCATGTATCGGCAATGTTTTAATGTAATTACCTTGTAAAGGATTAAAAGACAGTACTACCTCCAATGGTTCAGGTGTATTTGGACTAATAATGCCAAAACAATGTTTAAAATAATCATTTACATTGAAATTTGTCGGACGCTGAAATTTATGATTAAATACTTCCAACTCAGATAAGCGGTCTAAAGCGAATGTTTTTATTTTTTTGTCGCCCAAATCATTAGCCAAAAGGTACCAGCGGTTTTTAAATTCTTTCAATGCAAAAGGCTCCACAGTACGCAGCGAACTTTTGTTTTCCCAAAACTTATGATAACTAAATTTTATTTGAACATTTCTTTTTATCGCTAGTAGCAAACTATATAGATTCTCTGTTCCTTGTGAACGTCGGTTTTCAAAATGAATATATGAACCTATTTGTTCGCTTGTATTTAGTGCATTAAATATATCAAATGCTTCGAAAATACGATTTGATATTTCAGTTTGTTGGTCTAAATCAATAAAATACTGCTTTCGTGAAAAGTCGTATTTAATATCAATATTGTATATTGAACCAATATCCTCCATATCACGCTGAAAAGTTCGCTTCGATATTGTGAAGTTATAGCCCTGAAGCTCAGATTCACGGTTTAAGTAATCGGAAATCTCCGAAAAAGTTGCGGCTTGCTGTCGCAACTTTTTTATAATCAGGAAATATCGGATTATTGATTCTCGCTTTGACATATAACAATAAAGGTTTATTATTTATCTGATATTAAGCAATTAAGTTCTCTAAAACAATTATAGGAATGATTCAGGTTAATCTATTTCTTTTAATAACTTATTTGTTAGTTTCATTAGATTATTAAACAGTTGCTCATTTCCAGCGATAATGGAAGGGTGTTTATAACTAATTAGTATTTGACCTCTCTCCAATTTAGTATACCAAATTTCCGTCTCATCATCAGGTATCCGTTTTCCTGCTTTATAATTTCCGAAATTCATATTTGTAATTGATTGTTTAAACAAATCACAGACTCCCGAGCCACAACAAATAATTAATTTAGCATCAGTATATAAAGCTAATTGCTTTTCTAAGAAGAGTTTGTTGTATTTTAAAAATTTGTATTCTAAGTCTTTGAATTTTGTCTTTTCAACTCCAGGTTGCTTACTAACATTAATAACACCAATCTTACGTAAATTTTCTTTCCTTTTATTGATATCATTTCCAATTTTCGCTACATTATTATCCCATTTAGACACATTGTTTAATATGCCATATGCCCATCTTGAAATATTGCGATATGTTTTATCTTTAGGAGCTAATTTACCATCTTTGAGGTAGTTTCTTAAATCTGCTTTGAGTTCAGGATATTTCTCTTTATAAGAGTTGTTAAATTCTTTTAAGATAAAAATTACTTTGATTGGTGAGTTATTCCAATCATTCTCACTAACTAAACCATCTTGCACAAACTGGTTATCTTGGTTAAAATCTTTGCTGTTTATATTGTCATCAACTTTTGATTGACTGTAAATGTGCCATTCATTGAATAAATCATTTTCTTGTTTATTAATTGTTTTCATATTTTGGTTTTTTAAGTTAGTATTGATTGATATTTTGCAAATCTATCATATTAAAATTATGTGCTAAATGATAAGCCACAACTAAATTTAGTTTTTCTGGTGTTACTTTGGTTGAATATTGTGAATAGACCTTTCTATAAAGTTTGTATGCTTCTGAATTAATGTTTGAAGTCACTTTTTTTGCGAAACTATAACTTGCTAAGTCTAAGGCTTTTTCTTCTGTAAAAACATTATTCAATTTATAGTTTTCAATTTTTTCACGTAATAAAATCCCTGTTTGGCGATAGTTAAACTCATCGTAACGTGCAATATGAAGGCTTACTGTCTTAGAATTTGTAATCTTAATATTAATTTTCATTAGCTCAGATTCAGATTTATTGAAGTTGATTTTCATCTTTCCCTCACCTGACACTAACCAGTCGGTGTTTAGTTCAGCGTATGCCCTACAAATCAAATAAATATGATTATAAGAAACCTCCCTCTCTTTCTTGAAAATTTGTTTTAAATCAATTTGATTGATACCTGTGGAATTACAAAAATCGGCTCTGCTTAAAGCAAATTCATGTATTACAGTTTGTATACGTTTATTAATTTCACTCATTGAAAATTGAATTAAATTTTTCTGATTTTTTCTCATTCATTGTGCAAAAATAAATTCTAACTGTGTCAAAACATGTCGTACTTGTACTGTTATTTCTATGTCTTTTTTATTTTTTCGGCTTGCTGCTAACGACTAAGGCTAAGCGCATTTGGCGGTTTGCGGGAGTATTCACTGTCGCACCACTACAAAAGTAAAAGCGGGAGTAAAGCCTCCAAAGTGCAATGCTCCCGCCAATGTGCTTAGGCGCGTGTTATGCCCAGTTTTTTTAGACTAACAAATCATTCAATATTATGTCTAAATGAGCGTCTAAGTCGCCTTGAAAGTCAGTGTGAGGAATACCAAATTCTTCTAATACTTTTGCAAAACGTTTATAACCAATTTCATTTCTTAATTCAACCCATTTCACTTTCAACATGTCAGCTTGTTGTTTATTTAAGTCAGAAAGCTTGTCAGCCACAAATAAGTCACTTTCTCTTGCAAAAATGGCATCGGCACTTTCTGGATTTCCTCGTCCCATTAATTTCACTTCGCAACGGTAATATTTTCCGTCTTTAATTAAGTAAAAGTCAACTTCTCGCATACTTGTAGGAATTTGACTTTGGTCGAAATGCTCAAAAGGTACGTTGTAAACTTTACAAAGTGATGCCATTAAATATTTCTCAACTCGTTTACCCGCCGTGCTCCAAAGTCCGCCTCTCAAAGCTGCGCGCTTAACTGCAAGAGTATTGATTACTATTAAACTTTCATTTATGTTCAGTTCAACACTAACACCTCTAAACTTGATTGTTAGGCTTAAATCAATGTCAGGTTGATTTTCTATTAAAGTGCTAATTGATTGATATAAAATGTCATAATGTTCATTTGAAGCGTCAATTACGATTTCTCTGGTTGCCGAATTATACATATTCGTAATTGTCTTTTTATTCAATCCCGAATTAATGGCAATATCTTCTGAACTAAGATTTTTGTTTAGAAAAGTCGCTTTATACCAATCAATTGTTACGTCTTTGTTGGCAAGTTTTGCTTCAATAACCTTTTTGAAAAAATCTATAGCAAACTGCAAAAACTCTGCATTTATTAATGCAACTACTTCAATTCGATAATCTTGTCCTTTGATTAATCGTTTAATAATGTTCTTTACTACTTGGTTTGTTAATGTCATTTTGCTGTATTTTTAAATTGTTCTAATGTTAGAAATTTAGTTTCGCGTTCTTTAAAAAGTGCACCTGGTTTGGCTTTTGCTTTCATATATTCAAAATATGTAGGCTCTTGTTCAGTAAGAAAGAAAGATCTATTTAATGCTTTTGCTGTTTTCCCAACGGTTCCGCTACCGCCAAAAGGGTCAAAAACTAAATCGCCTTTGTATGAGTAATATTGTATAACTCTTTTGCATAACTCAACAGGGAAAATTGCTGAATGGATTTTGTCAAAAGTAGGGTCAATTTTCCAAACGTTTGTATTCTCATAACCATCAGCAACTTTGCTTTCTTCTACTGTTTGATAATCATAACTACGTATATTCCAATCCAATAGTTTTTCAGTTTGTTTGCGATAAACCATTAAGTATTCAGTTACACAATTCGGTTTGTAACCAAGTGGTTTTCGGTGTTGCATAAATCCACCGATTCTATTTTTTACACTTGCTTCAGGTTTCAACCAAATAATATCATCTAAAAATTCCCAACCGTTTTTTACTAAAAGTGGGTGCAAGTCAAAAGGAATTCCGTAACGTTTACTTGAATGTGAGCGACTTACGCGCGGAATAATAATTGGTGAAGTATTTACAATTAAAAAACGTCCTTCTTTTGTAACTCTATGAGTTTCCTTAAATACGTTTTCCAAAAATTCTAAATATGCCTCATAACTTGGATATATTGAATAGTCTCTTGCATTGTAATACGGTGGAGAAGTGAAAGTTAAATGAATACTATCATCAGGAACAAATTTCAACGCTTCCAAAACATCTGCATTCACAACCGTATTTTTAAGAAAATCATAAGTCTCGGTGTGCGGTAGCACACCGTTCTTTTGATTGTCTTTTGCAAAGTATTCTTTGTAAATAACATTTCTCACCATTTCGTTGGTGTGATTGATTAAAGGTTTCAAGTGTTCTTGAACATCAATATCTTTTTCAAATACCAAAAGAGCTCGAATTGCCTGACAAACTATTTTTGGGTCTTCGTCATGCAATGTCTCGAACAGAAAAATTTTATTGTCTGATTTTCTTTGTCTTCCAATTGAAGAAATAATTTCTCGTCTGACACTTGTGTCAGTTTCTTTCTCGTATAATTCGTGAAGTTTTATAGATTTTGATTTTCCGTTTAACTTTCCGATATTCTTTACAGCATTTAGTCTTACTTGAGCATGTTGGTGGTCGAGAAGTTCATACAGAAAATCACTCTCAAAGTCAACAGGTAACTGACCTAAACTTTCAAGAATGTTGTTAATTGTCCCGACGTCGCGCTGACTCTTAATAAGTTTCGCAATGTCGCCATTTCCGCTGTGTTTAAGTTCTGTAATGTATGCTTTAGTTATCATTTTTGTTTTTTTGTTTTGCTACAAAAATAGTCAAAATTTGTCTATTTTCAGCCACTTTCTCAATTTGCTAAAAAGTCTTTTTCTTTTTTTTATAAAATTGGGCATAACGACTAAGGCTAAGCGCATTTGGCGGTTTGCGGGAGTATTCACTGTCGCACTGCGACAAAGTGAATGCGGGCGCAAAAAC
>Ga0247842_10006761_pt1 | contig 12797 bp, 14 predicted proteins | sample LaCruzMarch2015__3_FD_192411 | JGI IMG/M metagenome (GOLD analysis project Ga0247842, IMG submission 192411) | Freshwater microbial communities from meromictic Lake La Cruz, Castile-La Mancha, Spain - LaCruzMarch2015_19m | ecosystem: Environmental > Aquatic > Freshwater > Lake | place: Spain...
CCCTGGATATAAGCGCCGTACCTGTTCTGAAGGAACTGACCCATCTGCCGGTCATCGTCGATCCGAGCCATGCCGCCGGTCACTGGAAATATGTCAAACCCCTGGCCCGGACGGCCGTCGTGGCCGGCGCGGACGGACTCATCATCGAGGTCCATCCGGAGCCGGAAAAGGCCATCTCCGACGGCGCCCAATCCCTGAAACCGGAAAAATTCTATGAACTCATGGAGGAAGTGCGCATCCTGACGAAGGTCATGAGGGAGCAGATCGAGGTGACACGATGAACCGCTTCAAGGTAAGCATTGAAAAAAAGATCTCCCGGTCCTATGATGTCTACATCGGACAGGACATCCTGGACCGGGCCGTCCTGCTTATCGCCAAAGGAAACTGGGCAAAAAAATATTTTCTGATCACCGATTCCAATGTCTCCGAACTTCATGGACAGAGGGTTATAGACATTTTCAAAAAGATGGGACTGCCAGTGGAAGAGATTGTTTTTCCGGCGGGAGAGAGATCCAAAACCATGATGACAGCCGTCACGATCGCGGAAGAGCTCCTCCGCCGGGGCGCCGACCGCACCTCCGGACTTATCGCCCTGGGCGGCGGTGTGGTGGGCGATCTGACGGGTTTTGTCGCCTCCATCTTCATGCGTGGCATCCCCTACATCCACCTGCCCACCACCCTCCTGGCCCAGGTGGACAGCAGCATCGGCGGCAAGACGGGTGTAGATCTGCCGGCGGCGAAAAATATGCTGGGAACATTTCATCAGCCCAAGGCGGTCTTCACCGACCTGTCCTTCCTCAAGACGCTCCCCGGCGACGAATTCAAAAACGGCCTGGCGGAAATAGTGAAATGTGCCATTATTGACGATCCCGGTCTTCTGGAGCTTCTCGAAGAAAAAGCGTCGGGATTGAAGCCTGACGGCGATCTGGCCGCCCTCATTCCCATCGTGACGAGAACCTGTGAAATCAAGAAGAAAATCGTCGAGATAGATGAACAGGAGCATGGCTTGAGAAGGATCCTCAATTTCGGTCACACCCTGGGACATGCCATCGAGGCGGAAGCTGAATACGCCATTCCCCATGGTGAAGCCGTCTCCATCGGCATGGTGGTAGCCCTCGCCCTTTCGGAGCGCCTCGGACACCTGTCGGCTGCCGACCGGGACCGGATCATCCGTCTCCTCCAAAAGACAGGTCTTCCCGTCCGCATGCCCCCAGGTATGAGCAGCGACGGCGTCCTGGCCAGAATGCAGCGGGACAAGAAAAAAGAGGGGAATGTTGTCCACTTCGTCCTCTTGAAAAACCCCGGGATGCCATTTGTCAACGGTGGCGTCGCGGAAAGCACGATCAGGGAGATTATCGAGGGGATGAAATAATAATGGAAAAAACGCTTGAACAACTTCGAGAAGACATCCGGGTAATTGACGGAGATATTTTGCGGCTCCTCAACGAACGGGCGGCCCGCTCCGTGGAAATCGGTCAGGTCAAGCGTTCCGAGGGCGTCGATGTTTACAGTCCTGCCCAGGAATCCCGGGTCTTCGATTTTCTGAGCAAGCAAAACACCGGGCCCTTGAACGATGCCGCCGTCAGGGATATTTTCCGGGAGATCTTTTCATCTTCCCGGGCCTTGCAGGAGCCCCTGACGGTAGCGTATTTAGGACCGGAGGCCTCATTCAGCCATCTGGCCGCCCTTGCCCATTTCGGACACAGTGCGGAGCTGTCCCCTGCCGGAACAATCGATCAGGTCTTTGACCGCGTGGAGAGAGGAAATGTCGCCCTCGGAATTGTCCCGGTCGAAAATTCGACGGAAGGTTCCGTGGGGCATACCCTCAGAAGATTGATTACAACATCCCTGGATATTCGGGCGGAAGTGTTCCTGCGGATTTCCCAATGCCTGATGTCTCATTGTTTAAAGAAGGAGGAGATCAGCAGAGTCTATTCCCATCCTCAGGCCTTCGCCCAATGCCGGAACTGGCTCCGGGAAAACCTGCCCCAGGCCGAACAACTGGAGACCACCAGCACCTCGGAAGCGGGAGCGCGGGCGCATCGCGACCCGGAGGGGGGGGCAGCGGTGGGGAGCAGCCTGTTGGCAACAATTCACGGCCTGTCCATCCTGACGGAGGATATCGAGGACAATCCCGCCAACACCACCCGCTTCCTGGTCATTGGCAATGGTAAAACGGGAAGGACGGGACAGGACAAGACTTCGATCCTGTTCGGAACCCCCCACGTACCGGGGGCCCTTTTTCAGGCCCTGGAAATCTTTGCCCGGGAGCGGATCAACCTGCTTAGGATCGAATCCCATCCCCTGCGGGACCGGATGTGGGAATATCTTTTCTTTGCCGATTTTGCCGGTCATCGGGAGGATGAACAGGTCAGGCTGTGTTTGCAGGATATTGAAGGCAGGGCTACCTTTCTCAAGATCCTCGGATCCTATCCCCGGGGGGAGGAGACGACGTGATTTGCGCTTCCCTGGTAGCCGGAACGATGGAAAGGGCACTGGAAAAAATGACCACCGGTTTCCGCCATGCCGAGCTGCTGGAACTGCGGATTGACCTGATTGCCGATCTGGACCTGCCGGCCCTCGTGAAAGGGAAAACGGGCCCGGTCCTTATTACCAACCGGCGGCGGGAGGAAGGGGGAGGGTTTCGCGGGACGGAGGAAGAACGGATACTTCTGCTTTGGGAGGCGGTCCGCCTGGGGGTTGAATATGTGGACATCGAAGTCGCCACGGACGATGGTCTGGCCCGGCTGGTTATTGACGCTGCAGCGGGGCAGGAATGTCACACAAAAATCGTTGTTTCTTTTCATGATTTTAACGCCACCCCGACGGCAGGCGCACTACGCCGAATATGGGGGTTCTGCCGGGAAAAGGGCGGCGATATCGTAAAGATAGTAACCCATGCCCGGTGCAGCGAGGACAATCTCCGGGTTTTGTCCCTAATCCCCTACTCCCGGAAAAGAGGGCAGGACATCATCGCCTTCTGCATGGGGGAACAGGGACGGATCAGCCGGATCATGGCCCCACTGCTGGGATCGCATCTCACTTTTGCCGCCCTGGATAAGGGAGAAGAGTCGGCGCCGGGGCAGATGACGGTCGAGGAAATGAAGCAAGTTCTGAGAATTTTGGCTTAAAGATGATGAATAGAAATGATCAGAAAAAACATTTTGCCCTTTTCGGCAATCCCGTCGGTCACAGTCTCTCTCCCCGGATGCACCGGAGTGCCTACGAAGAAATGGGAATCCCGGCCTGGTATGAGGCTTTTCGGGTGGAAAGCGCCGGCGAAATCGTCCCCATGATGAAATCATTGGGGATTGACGGGGCAAGCATCACCCTGCCTTTCAAAGAAGCGGTCATCGGGAGCCTGGATGAGATCACGGCAAGCGCCCGGGCCATCGGCGCCGTCAATACCATCATCAACAGGGAAGGCATGCTTATCGGGGACAACACAGATTGGATCGGTCTGGTCCGGGATCTGAAGGATTATGTGCAAATCAAGGGAAAAACCTTCGCTGTCCTCGGGGCCGGGGGGATGGCCCGGGCCGCCGTCTTCGGCCTCCTTCAGGAGGGAGGAATCCCGGTAATCTTCAACCGAACGCAAGAGCGGGGTGCAGCCCTGGCCCGCGCATTTAACAGTCAATCCATGCCTCTCGCCTCCCTGGACGACTTCCGGGCCGAAGCCTTGATCCAGACCACCCCGGTCGGCATGGCCCCCAACACGGACCAATCTCCCCTGAAAAGGGAAATCATGACAAACTTTTCCTATGTCATGGATGCCATTTACAACCCTCTGACAACGAAGCTGTTAAGGGATGCGCAAGAAATGGGATGCCTGACGATCAACGGGGTGGGCCTTTTTGTCCATCAGGGGGCAGAGCAGATCCGGATCTGGACAGGTCGGGAACCACCCCTTGCCACAATGCGGCAAACCGTCCTCGCTGCCCTCCACGAGAGAGCAACCTGAAAATGGACGACTTCTTAAAAAGTCCGGATGCGGCGTTGCGCTGCATCCTTTGTCACTGCGGCGTACGCCAAGTACGCCTCATTCCTCAGGCTTTGCGTGCCTTGCCTGCGGAGCTTTCTACAAAGCCGTCGATTATGGCCTATCTTTTGACTTTTTACGGGTTCATCAAGATTGAATATGTCCATTAAAGGTAAAAATTGATGGAAACTATAGCAATTAAGCCCCTGCCCCATCCCCTGGACGCCACGGTGATCATGCCCGGATCCAAGAGCCACACCCAGCGGGCCCTGATTCTGGCGGCCATTGCCGCCGGGAAATCCATACTCCACAACCCTCTTGATTCGGAGGACACATCTTATCTCATCGCTGCCCTGAAATCTCTGGGTGCGGACATCAACAACCGCGACGGGGATCTATACATCGCCGGCAACGGAGGCCGCCTGGCCGATCCGGGCAAAGAGCTTTATCTGGGGAATAACGGCACGGCCATGCGCATCCTGACCGGCCTGGTTGCCATCGGCCCGGGGGCTTTCACCCTGACGGGAGACAAGCGCCTGCGGGAAAGACCCCTCGCACCACTTCTGGGGGCACTGAGAAAACTCGGTGTCGATGCCCGTGGCCGCGACCGGGAAGGCTATCCCCCCGTTCTTGTCCGGACGTCGGGGCTGCGGGGGGGCACGGTAATCCTCCGGGACATCGAAAGCAGCCAGTACATCTCTTCTCTCCTGATCTCCGCCCCCTACGCCGCAGGCGACACACTTATCGAATTGGCCGGTCGCATTCCGTCCCTGCCCTATGTCAACATGACCATCGCGGCCATGAGGGAATTTGGAGTGGAAGTGCAAACGGCAGCTCCCTGCCATTACCGTATAAAAGGGAATCAGTGCTATCGGGGAATAAGCTGCCGGATTGAAGGCGACGTCTCCAGCGCTTCCTATTTTTTCTTGGCCGCCGCCATCTGCCAGGGAAAGATCCGGGTCGAAAACATCAATCCCCACAGCCTGCAGGGCGATATCGGGTTCCTTTCCCTTCTGGAAGATTCAGGCTGTATAGTTAACCGTAAGGATAACGGGGTTGAGCTGACAGGCCGGCCGCTGCCCAGAGGTGACCTTGTCTTCGATCTCAAGGACATGCCCGACATGGTCCCCTCCCTGGCTGTTCTCTCCGCAATGCGACCGGGCCGGACGGTCATCGCCAATGTGGCCCATCTGCGCCTGAAAGAAAGTGATCGCCTGGCGGCCATGGCCACGGAACTGAGGAAAACGGGGATACAGGTTGAAGAACGGCAGGACAGCCTCGTCATCACCGGGGGTCAACCCCGGGCTGCGGAAATTGAAACGTATAACGATCACCGGATTGCCATGAGCTTTGCCATTTTGGGTTTAGCCGTCCCGGGAATGATAATAAAGAACCCCACTTGCGTGGATAAATCCTTCCCTGGTTTCTGGAAAGAACTGGATAAGCTATATCATAAATGATAACGAAGATTTGTCGTATTGTGTCTGAATAACGGATTGGGCCCGGACTTATGAATATCGTCTTGATGGGATATCGAGGCTGCGGTAAGACCACGGTCGGCAGGATTGTGGCGGAGAAGTTAGAGCGCCCGTTTTTTGATACCGACGCGATGATACAGGAGCGCTCAGGAAAGACGATTCGGGAAATCGTCGCCGACGGGGGATGGGAGGCATTCCGCGTGCTCGAAAGGCGTGTTGTCAGGGAACTCGCCGGGAGGGAAGAGTGTATAATCGCTTTGGGCGGCGGCGCCGTCCTTGATCAGGAAAACGTGAAAGAACTCAAACGGAACGGGTTCTTCCTCTGGCTGACGGCTGATGGGGCAACCATCACGGGACGTCTGAGGAACGATCGGGTAAGCGATGCCCAACGCCCTCCCCTTTCCGGAACGGATAGCGACACGGAAATTGAACTTTTGCTGCGGGAACGTGAACCTGTCTATCGGTCGGTTGCCGAAAGGTTCATAGATACCACCGGGCGCTCTGTGGATGAAGTTACTAATGAAATCATACTTATGGCCCATCTCCACCCCAACCCTCCCCTTGAAGGGGAGGGGAGGTCAGGAGGGAGATGGGGTAACATGACAGAGCTGAAAAATTAGAGGAGCTGATATGTCAGGAAATACCACGGGCGTACTTTTTCGGGTCACCACCTGGGGGGAGTCCCATGGCCCTGCCCTCGGGGCGGTCATCGATGGCTGCCCGCCCCTTTTGGAATTGACGGAGGGGGATATCCAAACGGAATTGGACCGGCGAAAGCCGGGCCAGACTATGGCGTCATCTCCTCGAAAAGAGGGCGACCGGGTCGAGATCCTCTCGGGGGTCTTTGAGGGAAAGACGACGGGAACGCCCATCTCTCTCATCATTTGGAATCGTGACGCCAAAAGCAAAGATTACGATGCGCTCCGGAATGTCTTCCGCCCTGGGCACGGGGATTATACTTATGTCCAGAAATACGGGATCCGGGATCACCGGGGCGGGGGAAGGGCTTCCGGACGGGAAACGGCCGCCCGGGTCGCCGCCGGGGCCGTCGCCCGGAAAATACTCGCCCGGGCAGGAATCATGGTCAGGGCTTATACCATTGTCTTGGGAGGAGAGAAAGCGGAAGCCGGAATCATTGGGGAGGCGGAGCAGAATCGTTTTAATTGTCCCGACCCGGCAGCGGCAATAAGAATGGAAGCGGCGCTGAAGAAGGCCCAAAAGACGGGAGATACCCTGGGAGGAATCGTGGAGATAATAGTGCAGGGCTGCCCCGCCGGTCTCGGCGCCCCCGTCTTTGACAAGATTGACGCCGATCTGGCCAAAGCCCTCATGGGCATCGGCACAGTTAAAGGAGTGGAGATTGGCGCCGGTTTTGCCGCGGTGGGGATGACGGGCTCGCAATGCAATGATCCGCTTCTTCCTTCCGGTTTTGCCGCCAATCATGCCGGGGGAGTCCTGGCGGGAATCGCCAGCGGCCAGGATCTCTTGATCCGGGCGGCCTGCAAACCCATTCCCTCCGTGGCCAGGGAGCAGGATACGGTGGACATAAACGGAAATCCCGTAAAGCTGACCATTGAAGGCAGGCATGACGTGTCCGTCATTCCCCGGATTCTCCCCGTCTGCGAGGCGATGGTCTGCCTGGTCCTGGTCGATCATCTCCTGCGGCAACGGGCAATTGCCACGAGGGCATTTTAGATGAAATCAGACAAGTTTTCTATCGGAATCATCGGCGGCACCGGCGGTATGGGCAAGTGGTTTGCCTCCTTTTTTCAGCAGGAAGGTTATTCCGTACAGATTTCGGGGCGTAAGACCGGCCCCGAGCCCCGGCAGATGGCGGCGGATTGCCCGGTGGTCATCGTAAGCGTCCCCATAGAAGCAACGGAAGCGGTAATCCGAAAGGTAGGCCCCTGCATGCCCCGCGAATCCGTCCTCATGGACCTCACCTCTATGAAGGAGGCCCCCGTCCGGACCATGCTGGAGGCCTCCGGTTCCGAGGTCATCGGAATCCATCCCCTCTTCGGTCCCCGTGTTGCCTCCCTGGATGGCCAGAACATCGCGGTCTGCCCCGGCCGGGGAGACCGCTGGCTGCCATGGCTGAAGGACATACTGGAGAAAAACGGGGCCAACCTTGTGGAAACCACGCCGGAGGGGCACGACAAGATGATGGCTCTCATCCAGGGCCTGAATCACTTCAACACCGTCATGCTGGGGCTGACCCTGGCCGGGTCGGGCGTCTCCCCTGAGGAGTTGCGACGTTTTTCCACACCCGTCTTCCGGGAACGGCTCGATCATCTGAGCCGGATCAGCGCCCACCCAGACCTCTACGCCCACCTTATTGCCGGGAATCCCCACACGGATAAGCTCCTGACATCATACATGAAAATCCTCGATGAACTTCTAGCGTTGCTCCATAGTGGCGATGCCGCCGCCCTGGAAAAAATGATTAAAAAAATCGAGACTATATAGTACCAGTCAGGATAGTTTATTTATGTCAATCCCGGCTTTGATCGCCAGTTTATATGATTCCCTTTTATAGTAAATTCCCAACCCGAAAATTCCCACTGATCCTGCCACGGCTCCAATCATCCAAACGAACATCCCCTTGAATCCTGTTTGGGTGTAGGCAAAAAATAGTGCCGGGATACTCATCATGGTCAGAAACAGACCGGCGTGAAAAAGGCGATCCCCGATCAGCCAATATTTGGCCGCCCGGGGCGCTTTTTTCTTCATCCGCTCATAAAGGGGATAATCCAGGGACCTCCCCTTATTCGAACGAGCAGACATATTCAGCTACTCCTTCGTCCACGGCAATTTCAAATGACGACTTGCCCGGCACAAGAAAGAATGTTCCCGTCACGTAAGGATCCCAGTGATCGGATCCGGCCTGCTTTACTCGACAACTGCCCGCAATAATCTCCATCTTTTCCGGTGCATCCGTATTAAAGGTAAAGGAACCGGGAAAGATCAGTCCCGCGGTCTTTTTCTTTCCATCTTTGAAGAGAATCGTATGACTGATCACCTTCCCGTCAAAATAGATATTTGCCTTGCAGATCACACTGACATCATCAAACCGTTCCACCGTATTCATTGACATTGGCCACCTCCATTGATTTCTTGAGTTGTTCCCCAGCGTCCGTCGTGTATATCATGCTTCCCGTAGTGAATCAAACCCTGGTCTGACTGGCCGGCGCCGGCCTGGTTAAGCTTTTAGTCACGCCAATTCTTGGCGACAAAACCAAACAACGAGACCTGAGCAGGCTGCATGATCAGGAACTTCTGTACATTGATGAGAAAGGTCTTGTTTGGCCCGGGTTTACGAGATCAACATAAAATTTCTTCAAATATAAAGCGCTAGTTTCGATAGGCGGGCCAGATCATTGAATCCGGTTTGAAACATTCATATCTTGGATGTTGATTTTTCTGACGGTCGGGCGTATTTATAACTTCATGAAAGTTATAGTTTTAAACGGAAGCCCAAGAAAAAATAACCATTAAACTGCTTTTCACTAAGGAGGACCAGAGGATGAAAGCAAAAAAGCTGTCTGGCAAAAAAGAGGTAGCAACGTGCCACGGAACGGTATTTGTAGATCAATTTACCAATGGCATCCTTGACCCCGGAAAGCCGATGCTGGGACCTGTCAGGGATAATGGTTATATCGTGGCCAACACTGCACCTGGATGTTGGGGGCCGATGATCACTCCAGAATTAAAAGGCGGCCATGAAGTGACTCAGCCGGTAGCGGTAGAAGGCGCCAAAGTAGGAGATGCGATCGCCATCAGGATCAAAGATATTACAGTTACTTCGTTAGCTACCGCTTCCGGGAATGACAGTGCGGTTGCAGATCGTTTTTTGGGAGATCCCTATGTTGCCCGGCGTTGCCCTCATTGTGACATTATGTACCCGAAAACGAGCGTTAAAGGGATTGGCTCTAAGGCGATACGCTGCAGGAAATGCGGCAAGGAAATTTCCCCTTTTACCTTCACCAATGGATATACTATCGTTTTCGACAGTAATTATTCTGTGGGAGTCACTGTGGATCGTAAAGCTGCCGAGAAAATTGCACACCAGGCCAGCCAGTATTCATCAGTTCCCGCAAATTCGGTTCAACATCCCATCCTCACATTTGCTCCTCACGATCTGGTTGGGATTGTCGCTCGCCTGCGGCCGTTTATGGGTCAATTAGGCACAACTCCGGCCATCCCCCTGCCTGATTCCCACAATGCCGGCGATTTCGGGTCCTTTCTTATAAACGCCCCCCATGAATATGGTATTACTGCTGAGCAGCTCGAAAACCGCACCGACGGCCACATGGATATCGATGCCGTCCGGGCAGGGGCGATCCTTGTTTGCCCGGTTAAAGTACCTGGAGGAGGCATCTATGTAGGCGATATGCATGCTCTCCAGGGTGATGGCGAGATTGCCGGTCATACGGCTGACGTTGCCGGCACTGTCACCCTGCAGGTGCATTTGCTCAAAGGTCTGAAACTTGAGGGGCCTATTCTCTTCCCCGTCCTTGAGGATTTGCCTTTCCTGGCAAGGCCGCTATCGGCAGAAGAGAATAAACGGGCTGAATATTTAGCCAAATCCTGGGGTATGACCGCTCTGGAAAAGTCAGTCCCCATCTCAATTATTGGAACGGGGCCGAACCTGAACGCTGCCACAGACAATGGCCTGGCACGCGCCGCCAAGTTGCTTGACATGACGCTTCCGGAAGTATTGAATAGAGCCACGATCACTGGTGCAATAGAAATTGGTCGTCATCCGGGAGTGATCCAGGTTACTTTCCGGGTTCCGTTGGATCGATTGGCCCGGTTGGGATTGTCGTCCTTCGCAAAGGATCAGTATGGGATATATTGAGATCCAATCTCAACCATGATTATTTTCGTATTGGAAGAACAACTTTGGAAAGATCATCAAAACCCCGTTTCTCGAAAGAATGCGGGGTTTTGTATTTGTTAAGGAGACAAGATGACATTTCAAGAATGTATCGACTTCATGAAAAGAAACCCCAACGGCTTTCTTGCTACGGCAAGCGGGGATAATCCACATGTCCGTCCAATGACTGTCTGGCTTGCTGATGAAACAGGGATTTATTTCTACACATCCCGTATCAAATCCCTTGTATCGCAGCTTGAAAAGAACCCCAACATTGAAATAGCGTTCCACCAGCCTGCCAAACCACCAGATATCGACGCTATCTTAAGAATCTCGGGCCGTATAGAGTTCGTTGAAGACATGGCAATACGTACCCGTCTATATGAGGCATTTTCCTGGCTGAAAGAGATCGGGACCGGAAGACCGGACAGCCCGACTATTGTCGTGTTCAGAATTCCGCAGGGGCAGTTCAACTATTGGACATGGGAAAATAACGTCAATCCTGGGCCATGGGTTGAATTTCCGTAAAGCTCTATCTCTCTACTCGACTCATTAACAATTAAATGAGAAGTCTCAGTATCACATAAAATTAAAGGTGGAAAAGACAATGAAAATTAGAAGCGTCAATCTATGGACGATTGCTATGGCAGTCTTGATGGCAGTAACCCTGCCTTCATTGGCCATGTCACAGGAAATCAAGGTGGGAGCTGGCGCCGCTGGAACGGAAGACATTTTCAACAAGATTAAGGTACCCTTCGAGAAAACCAGCGGGACAAAGCTGGTCCTCATTTCAAACGGACCGGTAGAGGCACTAAAAGAACTGGACAAGGGCCTCTTGGAGGTAGCCGTCGGAGGGGTAACATTTCTAGACTGGATGGAGATGATGGAAAAGGAAGGATATAAGGTTCCCGACAAGAACGTCTACAAATACCAAGTGATCGGCAAAGACACAGTAAAGATCATCGTAGCGATAAGGGCAAAATTAGTTCATTTTGCTGAATTGCGATTGAAAACTGCAAATTTCAAAGTTGATTTTTCCGAAGATCGGGGGTATCTGAATCAAGCGGAGAAGCAAAATAGGATATAGTGATGCTCGTCCGGTATCTGTCCCGTAAGGCTTTTCTGCAAATGTCCAACAACCCTGACTATCGCAAGGTACAACAATTCCGGAATGTTATTAAAGCATAAGTATAAATACAACCAAGATGATTGGCACTATGAGCTATATAGAGACAGAACACAAAAAGCCGGAGCGGATTATCTCCGTTGATGTACTACGCGGGTTTGCTCTGATCTGTATGGTCATTATCCATGTTATGATCTATTTGGGCGATGCAGCCGCCGTGGATACGTGGCCTTATTTTCTTTTAAACCATGTATTAGCCGATTTGGGGGCCGCAGGCTTCCTGATGATGATGGGGATAAGCCAGGCGATCTCGGCACAGAGATATGCCAGGGAAGACAACCTGCTGATCTTTAAACGTACTCTGATACGCGGGTGCTTCATCTTCCTGGTGGGCCTATTCATGCTTGCTCTGGCCTGGGGACCATACAAAATCTGGGAATGGGACATCCTGACTCTGATGGGATTTGCCACAGTTATGCTCTTTTTCTGTCGCTTTCTGCCTTCGTGGTCAATATTGGCCATTATCGTGTCTCTGGCCGTTTGTACGCCCCTATTGCGAATGGCGATTGACTTCAATGCCGTCTGGGGTGGAACCTTCGTCAATGTTCCTGTAATTTCTCGTTATCTTCCTGGCATCATGCTTGATCCAGCCAAGGAGTTTGAAGTGGCTTGGCGGGCAAAGGAGATTCTCCAGGGTTTCCTGTTTACTGGTGAATTTCCGGTATTTCCTTGGTTCCTCTTCCCGCTCATGGGATTCATTCTGGGGCGGCGGATCGTCACTAGGAGGATGCAGCAGGATTTGCCGTTTCTGGCGATCATCGGAAGCTTGTTTGTTGTGCTGGGACTGAGCTGGGCCTATGCCGCCATCGGCAGGCCGCAGTCGTCCATCATCATCGATTACATTGTTCCGCTCAGCTTCTATCCCGACTCCTTCACGATGACCTGCTACCAGCTTGGCGTGGCCCTTATCGTCTTCAGCAGCCTCTTTTACTGTTACGATGTACGCAGAGCTGATAAACAGAAATTTAGTTTCATTGTCCGTGTCTACAATCTCGCCAGCCGCTCTTCTCTTACTTTTTACTTTTTGCACTACTTGTTGATCGGATGGTTTCTGGCCCTGATTTACATCCTGACCGGCAAGTATTACAAGTATGCATTGTTGGGAGCGATTCCAGCCCTCATGTGCAGCTTTATAGCAGTGATTCTGCTGGTGTTGTTCGTGAACGCTAATCAGAATTAACCCTTTTATGCTAAGACGTCTTGATCCAGGTTACGCACGATTAATTGCATCTGGGGGATTGATATTATTGTGCGAGATTTGCGGGAACTGAAGGGCAG
>Ga0247842_10006762_pt1 | contig 12797 bp, 13 predicted proteins | sample LaCruzMarch2015__3_FD_192411 | JGI IMG/M metagenome (GOLD analysis project Ga0247842, IMG submission 192411) | Freshwater microbial communities from meromictic Lake La Cruz, Castile-La Mancha, Spain - LaCruzMarch2015_19m | ecosystem: Environmental > Aquatic > Freshwater > Lake | place: Spain...
GTATCAAAATAAAATCCGTAACTCGTATTCACAAAAACCCTCCAAAGGTATCGCCTAAACCACAGCAATCAATTAGTTAACAAAAAAAAACATTCATCCTTGGGTAGATGAGGTCAGTTGTTCTGAACTTCAGGGTCCGGATCATACCTAACGGTCCATTTGCTAGTGTTGTTTTAAATTCAAACTTATCCCCGAATTCTGGTAAAACTTCATTCAGTAAACGCTTTAGTGGTTTGCAGTTCGGACATGTCAGCGTATAAAACATCTCAATTTTAATGGGTTTCGGTTTATCTTTCATTAAAACAATGGTTGCGCCATTTTTGGATTAATAAAATAGAAATCCTTCAGCGAATGTTCTGCAAAAATATGATATTTATCCTGAATAAGGCGTAGCAGATCATACATCGCTCTTTTTTGTCCCGAACATAAAAACCCGGCACAAGATGAAAAAAAGCACCTAAAACAAATGAAAAGTTGAAAATGGATCTGCATTTTCTGTACCTTTAACTCCGGCTATTATAACTGACTCTTTGCGTGAAATTAACACTTCAATGATAATTATAGACATTCCATATGGCCTGAAAAAATAAATATTAACAGATGAAACAGCTGGTAGTCTTTTTAATGATTTTTGCCTCCGTTATAGCTTCGAAAGCTCAGGGAATCGTAGTTTCGGAAGAGTTAAAATCTAATGCGACCATTCTCGATGTAAAAGGAAAGCAGGGTTGGCAGTTCAATCAGGTTATCAGTTTTGGGGGATTTCACACCTCTAAAATAAAAAGAAGCTGGTCTGCCGGAATTGACATGGATTTTTTCGAACGTTTCAGGGCTGCCAGGGAAAAACTTAGTTTTACACAGTACACACCAGATAGTCTGAGTTGCACGATTATTGCCGTCAGTAGGTTTTTTAGCGACGAAACTGAGTTTCTCGATGGATTTATGGGTTATTCATGGAAGTTTGAAAACTCATTTGCAGGATCAATCATGCTTCAAAACAGTACCGAGAACTGTTGGGAGTTTTTAATATCCGATCCTGACCTTATTCTCGAAAAGAATGCTGGTTGTGGCATTGCAAAAGACAAAAACGGCAATCAAATCTCAATACATGGGGTTACAAAAATGGAGGGTCAGCCCAAATGGGTTCCCGCGGAGGTTTGGGGTTTCGAATTCTTCCAGGATGGCAAATCAGTTGCCGCAGTCTCAATAGCAGGCAACGGCCGGGTTTACTTCAAAAATGACCTTTCCCCTGAATTGAAACTTATCATTTCAGCGGTCTCCTCTTCTCTTTTGGTAAGGCATAATCTGATGGATAAATCTTAAGTAGAACAGGTTGTAAAACCTTCCTGATCGTCTGAATCATTATTGCTAATAATCTCGGTTTGATTGAACAAACTGCCACATGTGAGTATTCACCCGTAAGAAATTCAAAATGTTTCATGATTACGATGGCATGAGAAAAAAATATTATAAATTCGTTGGAGATCAAACCAACTTAATTGAAAATTCATTGTATTTCATAAAAAATCTACTCCATGAATATAATTAATACCACATTCCTCAAAAACAGGTTTTTTCTGGCCGGATTATTTTCAGGGGTATTTATCTCTGCAATGGTTTTCATCCTGATCATTTCATCAAATCATCCATCACCGGAGAAAAATAAGCTGAAAGGTACAATGGGAGGCATTTATACACCATCAGTCGGGGATAAGGGGACAGCGCAGAGTTGGGGTTTAGATTGCAGGAATAGACTTGGAACCTGCGAGGTTATTTTTGATAACGACCCGGCTCATAACTATAAACATTGTCACTATCAGGGGTCTGCCACCAGGGTGGAAGTTGTGTCAGTAAATGAAGGAGCCTTTTGTTCGGGTGGGGGTATTACTGTCAAAGCCTCAACAATCCAATAATAAGAACCCATAAGCTACGGTCAACAGTTACCTTGTGTTGCTCCTCAAATCCTTTCTGTCATTGCTTTTCCCGGTGTTGCGATTAGAACCATCAGGCCTGGAACTCCGCTGAGAAGTTACCTTGTTTGTTGACTGGGGCTGTTGCCCTGGAACATTTGTTTTTTGATATGAATTTCTGGAACTGTTTTTCATTCCTGTGCTGCCACTGTTTCTTCCATTTTGATTTGATATCCGTGTTTCAATACCACTAGCATTGCTACGTTTCGGGTTCAGGCCTGTCCGTAAATTATTCTGGTTGACCTTTACAGGTTCAATGCTGCGATATGTGGCAGGGCGATTGCTTTCAACTCCGCTGGATATCCTGGGGCGGTAAAAACTCACCCGGTTATTCAATGCGGTTGTATTTCCTGGTTTTTCGGAATCGACTACCTGCATTTTACGCACCCTGGTATTTGAATGTCTCTCAACATCCCTGACCCTCGGGCCATAAAACCAGTTACCGTTGTTGTGCTGGTAGTTGTTGTTGTAAACATTGGTGATATAGTTGATATTGGTAATCTGGACCGTTGGGTTGTAAATATAAGAATACCAGTTGTTTGAACAGAAGTGACGGTAGGGAACAAATGTCCACCATGAATAGGGAGCAACCCAGTTAAAATTGACACTGACCCTGACCTTTGGCCCCATGGGAGCCCATGCCCAGTAACCAGCATAGGAACCCCAGGTCACCCATGCCGGCGCCCATTCATTACCGGGAATCCACATCCAGCCGAGGTAATCATCAAAATACCACCTTCCATAGTGGAATACAGCCCATCCCCAGCGGTAATCGGAAACCCAGGTCCAGCCTAAATCAGTGTAAATCCAGTTTCCCCCCGAAGCGTAAGGTCTGAAATCATCACGATCATCGAGGTAAGGCCGCCAGGCATACCCAAAATCAGGGGTGTTGATCCATTCACCGTAGGGCAGGAGTTCATCGTAAAAAGTCTGGACAGAGATGGTTACATGGTTGTTATAATAATTGTGTCCTTCAACACAAATTGTTGCTGCCATCATGAATGCCAGAGCAAGAATCATTTTTTTCATGGCTGTAAGATTTAAAATGTTAATGACTATTTTCTTTTATTATCAGTTTGCAGGCGCCAACTGGCACACCCAATAACAATCTTTATGCCGGAAATGTAATTCATCACTTTCTTTTCCGCCGATCCGAAGGTGCTCTAAGCATACGCCGACGTCTTCATTTGTAAAATGAAATCAGTAAAAATTTGAAAGATGCTTTATTTTTGTAAAAAATTATTCGATTTACTTTGACATCCTAAGTTATCATGCGCTTTAACGGAATCAGGATTGAAAAACACAAGCGATATAATTGAACGCATCAACAAAGTGGTCCGGCATATCGAGCAGGCAATTGACTGCGACCTGCCACTTAATGAATTGGCTGCTTTGGCTTGCTTTTCTCCGTTTCATTTTCAAAGGGTGTTTAAGGAGTTGATAGGTGAAACGCCAAAGCAATTTTTAAAACGTTAGGCTCGAAGAGGCTGCACGAATCATTGCCTTTAATCCCAGGAAAAAAATTCTTGTAGTGGCCATTAAAACAGGATAACAACTTTTTCCCAAAATGAGAATCCTGCAGGCACACTGATCTTTCAGATTACCAGATTTGAAAGCAATTCAGGAGAGGCAATTTTGTTGTTGTGCCGCGAGGAAGATGATGTGCCGAAAAAACCATTTAAACATATTAAGGCTGAAATTGTCAATAACGAATCGGTCATCCCCGTTATTGATCTTCCATATGGAGAATATGCTGTAATTTTAGTACATGACAAGAATAAAAGTGGAATAACTGACCACAAGTGGGGCATGCCTGCCGAACTGCTGGGTTATAACAATAACTGGAAACTCAACTTTTTTTCAGGAATGCCAAACTTTGAAAAATTAAAGTTCTATTATTCCCCATCGGGATATAAAGTCCTGGTAAGAATGAATGATTGATTATCCTTCTATCAGATAAACAAGGGACCGTCATTCTTCACTAGAACCAGTGAAAGTGTTTTTTCCGGATTTCGAACATGAGAATCGAAATGGCAAAAAAGATGATGTCGGCCACAGTTTTCCCGGCCATGATGCCCCAGAAATAATTCTTAAGGGTCACAGGCCCGTAAAAAAGGAAGAACGGACGCACCACGAAGAAATCGATGACCTCGGCCAGTCCGAACTCGAATCCCATGTTTCTCAGGCATTTGGCTATTAGAAGGGTTTTAGCCGCGATCGTACCAGGTTCATGTTTCAGGTAACTAAGGTAAAGATCCCGGGCAAAGATGACGCTGTAAAATCCTGTCGCAGCGCCTACTGTTCCTGCATAGGCAACCACTACAGGATTTGAGCTGATGAAGCCGGAGCCCCAACTGAAGAGGTAAGTGAAGATGGTGCTGATGACCTCCGCCCAAAAGTACCTATTGAACCATTCCCTGATCCTTTGTCGCATATCATGTTAATTCGAGGCAAAGGTACGATCTTGAAGGTGAGCTTTTATTGTAAAATTAACTCCACGATACTCTATGCCTTCTTCCCTTGTCATCATGAAACAGGTACAAAAGCATTCATCAAAATATTTCATTCAGATGCCATGCCTACACATGCTGAATGCCATTAATTTTTAGGAGACAGGCAGGGATGAGATTGTCAAGATATTCTATTGGGAGAAACTATTGGGGAAATAGACCAAGCGGAAAATCAGGATGTCTGATTCAACAGCTTGAAAAATTTAGTCTTAATCCACTCATTACGAATTGGTAGACTATAGGACTATTTATTACAAATTCGTCTTTGTTAAAAGGATTAAAGCAAACGTAGTAATGTTTTTTCTTTCCAAACTTTATCATTCAGAGGTGAATTGTAACGTTGTTCTAGGGTTTTAATACCCAGGATAACCAAGGGTCATGCGTGCCAGGTAGCATGCACGTATCATCTCCGTGTTCGCATGATTATACGAAGTCATCCCGTTTGAAAAATCCCATACCGGAAGCATTGCGATCACAGATACCCCCGTGAGCGGATCATAAAACATTGCCGACATATATCCATGTGTGGAGCCTGTATGGCCGTATCCCAGGTTTTTCTGATAGGTGCAGCCGAGCGCATAGGTTGTCGAACCCGGTGCAATATCTGTCTGCATCAGGTTCACGCTTGTAGGCGTCAGTATGTTCGAGCCTTTCATCAGTGAACGCACATATTGGTTCAGCGTGCCGATGGTGCCATAACCGTTACCTTCTGAAACATTGGCGCTCATGTTGCAGTTGGTATATGTTATTGTTTCCCCATTTTCCTGATAGGCTGTTGAGGAGATGAATGGCGCCGGTAACTGCTGGTCTGTTGCAAGATAGGGGAACCTGATGGCCAGCGGAACCGGTGCCGATCCTCCCACCAGGTAATCATTCATGTAGTCTGTATATACTTTTGCCATACCCTTATTGAATGTGTAAACCCTTGCCACTACTTCGGAAAGCAATGCATAGCCGGTATTTGAGTAAGACCAGTTGGTGCCAGGTGGAAAGCTTGAAAGATGGTTGATCCTCAGCTGGTTTGCAAATTCACCTGCTGTAAACTGATGGTTCGGATCAAGACCTTGTATATAATCCGTATAAGATTTTCCACCGCATCCCGGAACTGTGTCGTTAACCAGATCGTATACGCCGGCGCTATGCTGCAGCAACTGCTCAATGGTTATCTGGTTTTTATAAGGGATGTCCCACGCGGTTGTTGCGGGCACGTATGGTACGTCGCTGCCTGGTATGACGTCAGTGAGTTTATCTGAGATGTTAAGCCAGCCATCCTCCTGCATGTTCAGTATCGCAGCGGCCGTCATATTTTTTGTGTTGCTTGCAAAACGAAAGTAAGTATTCTTTGTAAGAACCGCCCGGTTTGATGGAACGGATGATACAAAGATCTCTTCCGTTGGTGTGTTTATCAAAACATTCAGGGAGGGTATGACTTTCCCTGATGAGGTTTGCAGCGCCTGTCTGATGCTGTCGACCGCCCTGAAAACTTTCTTATAGTTGTCTGTCGGTTCGTTCGAAACGGGAGTTTCATCTTTTTTACAACTGATAACCAGGATAATACTGAGGATTAAAACAGCCGGGATGGTTTTAGTGATCATAACAGATGGAGGTTGGTTTTTATAATTTTTCTTGTCTCTTTTGTTTACTTTATGGTGATGCCTAAGGAACTGACCCCGAATGAAATTCTCATTAAAAATAGTCAAATCATGGGTATTGATAAAATAAAAAAGTGGAAACCCATTGTGATTCAGTTTTCCTCCCTGACAATCAGTTTCGCCTTGTAACAGCTTTCGGGTACTAACCCGGTGGCGGGATCAATAAAACTTGTCATGCTGACGGCGTTCCATGAATTGGTGAAAGCGACGACCGTGAAATACGATGCGGGATCGCACGCCATAACGCTGAGACCCTTTCGACGCTCTTTTCCAGAATGGAGTAGCCCGTATTTGAATAGTGAAAGGACCTTCGCGGTTCAAAATAATAGAGCCTGCATTTTGCGGCAACACCCACCAGTTCGTCAAAGGTGGAGGTGCGGATGGTGTCCTGCCTCATAACCCTTGCAGAGTAATCCTGGACTTTATACGGAACCTGGACTGAAACCGTATCGGGGAAGTCGTTAATCACGTCAAACACACCAAACTTGTGCTGAAGCAGCTGCCTGATGGTGATCATGTTTTTGCACAGGATGGCGAAATTCGCATCCATGGGAACGTAGGTCATGTTGGTACCCGGCCATCAGCGTATCAACCATAAGCTGGAGTTTTTGCTGAACATATTGTACACGCGAAGCATCCGGGGAATAATTATTAAAGTTTATAAACTTTCAATAAATCGCTTGATGTCATCAAAATACTGATCTCTGTTGCTGATCATAGGAGTGTGCCAGCAATCGGGATATAATTTGAATTTAAAAGTTTTTCCAAGTGATCCGAGCTTTGCGGTGAAGGGATAACCAACATCTGCCGGAACCACATAGTCATTTATCCCCCACACAATTAACCCCGGCTTACTGATGTTTGCATAGGAATCGCTGCTGTTGATAAAATATATCTGGTTGGTTGCCAGGTCAAGGTTAGCCTGCGAGCCTCCATTCTGATCTTTCCTGTTCTGGTCTGCAATATCGGGAAATATGCTTTTCTCCAATTGAGACCACCGTTTGAGATCTTCAGGATCGATTGGTTTTTCACCAGGTATTACCAGAGAGTAGGCTATATTTTGCACCCTGGTATACGTTGGCTTGTCCAAAACCGAAGGGTCGAATTTCACAGTGGCGAGATAAGCAAGCGTGTCGATGTATTGTGTATTTCCAACCGCAATCAGGTCGTTGCATCGGCGAATGGCATAACTAAGCCAGGCGTTTGCAAGGTCATAGCCATTAACCATGCCATCGGCCACTATCCACCCATCATAATTACCCTCATAAGCCGGGTTTGAAATAAATTTCGTAACCACGGCGCCACCCCAGCTGTGTCCGCAAACAACAATTTTTTTCCCGGGGAACCTGGTCTTTAACTGGTCGGTCACCCTGGCGCAATCTTCGGCATATTGTTCAACATTGACCGTTGACCAGTCGATCGGATCAGGATTGATGGAATAACCGGCATACCTTTGATCCCACATGGCCAATAAGAAGTTGTCCGAAAGATTTTCTGACGGATTGAGTGTATAAATCCCGGTTTCGGCGATCATAGATGATCCCGGGCCGCCGTGAATAAACAGCACGATAAAGGCGCTCTCTTTGTTGCCGGTCATGAGCACGGGCATTTGAGAGCCTTTGTTGGTCACCCAGAACAATTCCTGGTAAGATTGAGATGGCGGCGGTTCATCTTTTTTGCAGCCACCGGTCAGAAGCATTACAAGACCTGTTGCAGCAATGAAAAGGTAAATCATTCTCTTACTGATGTCATTCATCCTTGTTCTCATGGATAATAGTTTTTTTCGGGCCACCCGGAATATCTATAAATTATCAATCACTAATTGCTTGAATGATGTGTGATAGGACATTTCACAGATGGTTGCTTGGTTGTCAATGACTATTTACTTTGTAATTCATCGAACCATGCCTTTGCATGAATCAGCGAGTAAACATAGGCGGCGCTGTGGTCAGCGATGGGACCAGCCGATATGGCCATGGTATTGCAGCCCAATTGATTCTGGTATTCCGCCGGCAGGGTGGAGAAAAACACCGGGATGATTGCATCGGTCTCGCCATAATACATTCTCAGGGGGGTCAGGCAACGCCAGCGATAAGCCTGCGCCTGCTCGAGGACCTGCCAGAACGGCGCATTTCCGGTATTTCCGGTCGCCATGAAATCAGGCCTGAGCAGATCCCTGACATTTGTTGTCGTTCGATTAAGGAAGGTTATGAAATCCATTTTCCAATCGTAAAGATCTTTGGCAGCCTGTAAAAATTCGGGCCTGATCGCCGAGGAGGCAAGGCCACTTATTTGGTTGTACCGTTCACATGCAAAGATGCAGTTGGAAACGATGGCCGGCAGAATCGGTGAATCGCCGGGTTGTGGATTGTTGATCCAGCGATCCATCAAGGCAAAATAGTCGGCCACAGCGCAGGCCGTTGATGCAGCTGTCACGCCGATGTTCATTTCTTCCAGTTTCCTCAGGAAAGTCATGGTGGCCCATCCTCCCTGCGACCATCCATGCAGGAAGAGGCGCCCTCTCCTGATCTTCTGGTCCTTAAGAACCTTGTCGGCCGCATTCAGCATATCGATGCTTGCTTGTTCTGTAGTTAGCCTCACGAAATCGGCATGGGGCTGATCAGAAACTCCGAGACCGATGAAATCGGCCGCAACCACAACATAACCGCGGGAGGCAAACTGTGCAATCATCAGCCTCGTTTCGAGCAGCGAATCGGGATTGGAGGGGCAGGCATCCTTGAGCATCACGGTTCCATGCTGATACGAGATAACGGGCATGGAATCAAGGCCGTTGTCGGGAATGGCCACCAGGCCGGAAGCCATTGTGGCGATGCCGAGTTCCGGAACCAGGGTGGGATAGGTTACCCGGTAGAGTTTTACAGGGTTTGCAGGCACTGATAACTGGCCCTTGAAATAGGAGGCCTGCATGGTCGAACCTACCATGAACTCCTCAAGTTCCGTGTTCAGGATATGATTGAGCTTTTGCAGGTCATAGGTTTCGATATACTGCCATGTAACCACCGGTTGAACCGGGACGGGTTGCGCTTTTTTGCAGGCCGGAATCAGCAAAATCGCACCAACAAACAATGTAAGTGCAAATAGACGGTGCAAATAGTTCTGGCTTGTTTCCATGCGTGTCTCTTTTAATTCGGTAATCAGGTAATTCGAGATTTCTATATGTTATTGCAAAACAAACATATGGATTTTATTCGGTTTCTTTTGTTTAAAGTCATTGTTCGAATGAATAGAGCTAATCGAAACTATGAAAATGTTCTCCGGGTCATTTTACAATGACCACCCTGCAGGTCTTCAGCTCCCGGTTGCCTTTGAATACCAGCTGGTAGCAGCCCGGTTGAAGTGAGGAGACATCCATGCTCGTAGTGAACTGCACGCCCGTGGTTTGCACCGGGAGGGAAGCCACTTCCGACCCTCTTACCGAAACCAGGCTGAGGGTGAAGCGGTCGGGAGCAAAGGCCGGAATATCCACCCAAAGCATGCCTGAGACCGGGTTGGGCCACACGTGCAAAGTGACAAGGCCTGCACGGTCTTCCTCCACACCCTGAGGTTTTGTCAGGTCAAACTCAAAAATACCTCTTCCGAAGGTCGCCACCCTCAGCAGGCGGGTGCCTGAATGACTGTAACAGTCGAAATCAAGTACGGGGATGAAAGGCAGGCCATTGCCAAACCGGGCCCAGCTATCCCCGTTGCTTGTGGTCCGGTACACCCCGAAATCATTCGCAAGATACATTGTTCCTGCATTGGCGGTGTCGATGAACAGATCATTCACCGGCACCTTGGGAAGGTCGGAGCTGATGTCAATCCAGGTACTCCCGAAATTCGTGGTTTTCAGGACAAGGGCTCCCGCATAGGTGTTTTTAAGCAGGTAAAACGTGTTTCCGTCCCACGGGTCGGCCACAAGCCTCATGAAATTCCCGCCCGCAAGCATGCCCAGGCTTCCCGTGATGTCCTGCCAGTTATAGCCACCGTCGGAGGATTTCACCAGGCTTACCGTTCCATTGCGGGCAGCAACCATAATATTGCTGGTGTTTATCGGCGATTGTGCTGCAGTATAGATCGGGGCGCTTGTAATGGGGTATGAAGTGGTATATGCCCAGGTAGTTCCCTTATCCGTTGATTTCAACAATTTATACCTGATGCATCCGTAGATGATGTTGGGTTCAACCGGGTGCTGCCAGTAAGGACTGAGGAAGGCATTTGAATCGGGGGGACCCGGGTCTACCGAGAGGTCCCAGCTTATTCCCCCGTTGGTGCTGCGACCGAGAAAACCACAGAAAGTTTCAAAGAAAATCACATTTGAATCAGCGTAATCCATGAAACACTCTGTGGCATCGGAAATATTTTCCAGTTTATAGGCAGTCGCCCCCCTGTTATGCGTAGAAATAAAGCCGTTGTCCTGGACCCCCGAATAGAGGACATCCGGGTTTGATATATGGGAAGCTACGCGGTAATGCATGATGGACGAAATGCCGTTATTGGCTGGCTGAAAAGTAGTTCCGCCATCCGAAGACCGATACATCCCACCATCACAGCCAACATATACTACTGAAGGATCGGAGGGTGCAAAGCGGATAATCTGATTATCGACATGGTTGTAAGAATCGAATGTAAGTTGTCCGCCCCCGTAGGCGTTGGGGTCTCTGACAAAAGAAAAGGTAGAGCCGTCGGTCGAGCAGACCAATTCGACATTTCCCGAAAGCAGGTGGTTGGGATTCTGCGGATCAATGGCAATGCACTGGTCGTAGAAGCCCTGGTCGCCTGCCGGGGAAAGGTTAACCCCTTGCGAGATCTGGCTCCAGGAGCTCCCCCCGTCAACGGATTTGAAGACGGTCGTTCCCATTGCTCCCGGAGGAGGCGCATCGTCATAGATCACAGTATAAAGCACCGTAGGAACCGACTTGCATACATCGAACTGCAACCGCTTGATATGATTGTATGCCGGCAGGTCAGCACTGCTCTGCGTGAATGTAAGCCCGCCATCATTCGACACCAGGATTCCGGCCTGGGGTTGGGCATTTCCGCAGGCCACCCATACCGTGTTCGGGTCGGTGGGATGAAACGCAATATCCCACATTCCTTCTCCCGGCAGCACACAGTTCCAGTGAACACCTGCATCGCTGCTGCGCCAGATCCCCTCGTTCGGGGGGGCATTCTCCAGATTTTTTGCGATTGTGGCCATCACGATGTTGGGATTGTGAGGCGAAACCGCAAGCGCCGTAAAATGCGTCACCGAGCCAAAGCCGGCATTGATTTTAGTCCATGTGTCGCCGCCGTTTGTCGATTTGTACATCCCGTCGCCCCAGTAAAACCGTTCGGTGAGGACGAGAACGTACTCACCCGTCCCTGCATAAATAACTTCCGGGTTCGAAGGATCGATCGCAATTGAGCCAAAGGTAAGCATGTGCAGCTCCCCACTCTTGTCGGCCCAGGATTGACCGCCATCGATGGATTTCCATATTCCGCCACCCCCGCTGCCGGCGTAAACGATATTGGGGTTTGTGGGATGTACTGCAAGGCCCTTGACCCTACCGCTGACCACTCCCCATTGTTTTATTGTGGAATCGCTGAAAAAGTCAACACCCACCGGGCCCAGGTTGGCCCATTGCTCTCCGGAACCGGCAAGATCGGGCTGGTTCTGCATTTTCAGCCTCTCGGCCTGTTTCTGTATGTTGATAAACTCCACCGGAAAGACCCCCTGCTCATTCAACCTGGGCCTGTAAAACCATTCCAGCCTTTTGAACCAATTCCGGTTCTTTACTTCGGCAGGGACATTGTCCCAGGGCGAAACTAAAAGCGTAACAGAAGGAATTTTGTTTGTTCCGAAGTTATTGTACTCTGGTTCTCTGCCTTGTGAAAATTCCTCCTGGATAAACAGCAGGGCGATGAATGCGATGGTAAGCATGGCTGTTTTCATGATATCTGGGTTTTTAATTGTTCATATATGCTTTCAGGCGGCTGAGATATTTCGTCTTTTCGCCATCTGAAATTTGGTAATCAAATTGTCCGATTGATTGCTGGAGGTCGAAATAGTCCTTCAGCAATGCATAGTAAGAGCTGTTGCGCGACATGCTGCTTATGATGAATTGCTGCTGTGCATCCAGCACGTCGAGAATGTTTTTCTTTCCAAGCAGGTATTGATTTGTTACCAGTTCAAGGTTTTTGCGTCCGGCGGTTTCGGCGATCAGCCATTCTTTATGGCTGAGATAGTCCGACATCAGTGTTGTGAGGTTTCTGCGGATGGCCGATTCCAGTTTGTCCAATTGCGACTGTCGTTCACTTCTGCGTTGGGCGAGGGTGAGTCGCGCCTTCTGCATGGTGGCGTTATTCTTCAATCCTGTAAACAGCGGAATCTCTACTTTAGCCTGTATGTTCCAGGTGTCATTGGGCGGCAGGTAAGGCCAGTCGGAAGGCATGGTTTGGTATAGCCGGTTGGAATAGCTTCCTGAAAGGGAGGTAATCGCCCGAAACCATTTCGTGTTATATTCGATGATTTGCATGACTGGAATTCTGGCTCAAAGATATGCATAGATTTTCATTGCGCCATGAGCAGCCCGTGAAAGGGGGATAAAGTTGTTCATTGAAACCTTTCGAAGAAACCCAGCAGGTATCCAATCCTGTCCGGCAAAGATAAGCCATCAGCCGGAAACGAG
>Ga0247842_10006763_pt1 | contig 12796 bp, 15 predicted proteins | sample LaCruzMarch2015__3_FD_192411 | JGI IMG/M metagenome (GOLD analysis project Ga0247842, IMG submission 192411) | Freshwater microbial communities from meromictic Lake La Cruz, Castile-La Mancha, Spain - LaCruzMarch2015_19m | ecosystem: Environmental > Aquatic > Freshwater > Lake | place: Spain...
TATTCCGTGGGGACCCCCTTCTCCCGGGCTCCCGGCTCAGGACTCCCCGACTTTGGACCCAAAACCCAGGACTCGGGACTCGGGACTCTGGACTCAGGACTCAGAACTCACGACTCGGGACTCTGGACTCGCCGACTCTGGACCCAAAACTCAGGACTCCGGACTCAGAACTCGCCGAGGGCTGGCGCCCCGGCGTACTTATCCCCCAGTACACCCGGTATCTTCACCACGACGTTTGCCGTGGGCTCAAGGGCGGCGAAGTCTACTGCCTCGCCAGGGGCCACGACCACAATATCCCCGGCCCCGAACTCCTGACCATTCATGCGCACCCGGCCACTGACGATGAGTGTGAGTTCCGTGGCCACCTTGTGATAGTGCCGGTCCTCCCGGTCGCCAGCAGCGTAGTGCTTGAGGCCCACCTCGCAGGCGCCGGTCTTGAGGGCCGTGGGGGCGAAGTCACCCACGAACCAGCCGCGAGTCATGTCATCCAGCCGGTAGGACTGCATCGGCGGCTCACGCTCCAGACTACGGGACCCATCGACGCGCTGCCGCTTGCTCTGGGCCTGCGGCTACGGGACCGGGGGACTTGTGAGTCAGTGCGTCGGTGGGCGGTAGTGGCGGGGGCTACGGACTACAGGACTACAAGACCGGAGACCAGGGACCAAGGGACTGTGGACTGTGGAACCGATGAGGCGATGGACACGATGAAGCGATGAGGCGATGGTGCCGCCCCTCGACACCCGACACTCGGTCCTGCGGGACCACGGGACCAAGGGACCAGGGACTGAAGACTGGGGATTCTGGACCTCCCGACTCGGGACTCCGGACTCCGGACTCCGGACTCGGGACTACCAAACTCTGGACCCACCGTCTCACCTTCCCACCGTCACACTCTCACACCTTCACACTGCCTACTGACGCACCGTCCACAGACACACAGACGTACGTCCACCCGCCACGGCGGATCAGTCCTCGCGCAGTATGCGGCGGGCTTCGATGGGCCAGTCCGTGCAGATCCCATCCACACCCCAGACAGCGAACTCCACCCACCGCCGCTGGGCGACCTCCAGCGGGAAGCCATGGATCTCCGGCGAGATGGCATAGAGCACCTTGCCGGCTTCCTTGAGGCGACGGATGTCCGGTTGCCGGAGCCACAGGCTGTCGAACTCGTCCAGCCAGATGATCTGGGCGCATTCGATGGACAAAGCCTGTTCGATCGTCTCGCCGCCGCGGTCACTGACTCGTGCCGCCAGACGCACGGTCGGATGGAGCGAACGGAACAGCCTTGCCGTCTCTCCTTGCGTCTGTTCCAGCATCTCCATGTCGAAGAGGAAGACCTGCTGGAGCACCCCGTGCCCGGCCAGGAACGCCAGCAACTCCGCCTCGTAGCCAAGTTCCTTGATGTTCAGGGCAATGGGGAGATCAGGGGACTGGCACCACGAACACGCATGCTGGTCAGCCAGCGGGGGTTCCGGGCAGTTCTGGCGGTCATGGCTGATGTAGAACCTACCGTCATCAGTCCGCCGGATGTCGGTCTCGATCCCGAAGCCGAAACCAAGCGCCTCCCGGATGAGCCCAAGGGAGTTCTCAGCGCGGCCGGCAGGCCCGCGCACGTTGCCGCGGTGTGCGAGAAGAACCATCAGCCGTTACTTCGATACGAATGCCAACAGGCGGCATCAGCCTGACTGGAGGCATGTTGGGACAGTGGCCCCGCGGGGTTCGCGACCAACGATGGCGCGGTAGACGGACAGATACTCGCGCGCGACATCGTCCCAGGTGCGACGGGTAGCGATGCGCATCCCGGTCTGAAGGCGGTCGCAACCGCGCTCGATTCGTGTAACCTCGTCAAGGGCACTTGCCAAGAGTGCAGGAGAGCCGAAGTCGAAGTAGACCGGGATGTCACCACCCACTTCCGGCAGAGCGCCGGCGCGGGCAGCAACGACCGGGGTACCACAGGCCATAGCCTCCCACACGGGCAAGCCAAAGCCTTCGTAGAGCGACGGCACAACCAGCGCAGCGGCAGCGTTGTAAGCCCCCACCAAGTCAACATCGCCAATGTCAGGCCAGAACTGAACAAGGTTGTGGATGCCGAGTGCTCGCACGAGCGCGTTCTCATAGGCAATCGGCGGGCCCCCACCACACACCAGAAGGCGGAAATCCGCGCGCCGGGGCCACGAACCGTAAGCCGCCAGCAGCCCGCTGAAGTTCTTGTAGGGGTGCCGCGCGCCGACGTAGAGCAGGAAGGGACGGCCGCCGGTGCGGCATTCCCGCAGCGTTTGCGCAGCAGCAGCGTCGCCAAGGGGCCGGAATACCCCATCCACCGCCAAACGGACTACGGTGATGCCAGGGGAGTCCGCAATACCATAGTAACGGCGAACATCATCCGCGGTACAGTTCGAGCAACAGATGATATGGTCCGCGCGCCGGACGCAGAGCTCGCGGCGCTGGGCGAACAAGGAGCGCTTGGGCTCTTCAAAGCAATCAGGAAGCATCTCGTGGAAGATATCATACACGCTGAGAACCTGTGGCAGACGGAGCGATGGGTACGTCGTGAAGTGGGTCGAATGGAAGATGCCATCGCGAGGCTTGGCCCAGAACTGCTTTAGCCTCTTTTCCCCGATCAGGTCATTCAGCCGGCGAAACAGCCTGCCGGGTCTGAGGTTGACAGGGAATGGGTATGGCACCAGACGGGCGCTCCCGGGCAAGTCCGGGTGCTGTGCAAGCAGGCGGGGGAGGTAGACCGTGAGTTCGCATCCGCGCGTGCTTGCCAGTGACCGGAGGAGGTTAACCCACACGCGCGTTACCCCGCCACACGGCTGCTCCGCAAAGATCACACCGTCCACCTGCAGATGGACGACTTCTCCGCGTACCTCAGACTCCATCAGACACACCCAGACGGGACTCCTTTGGCAGAGCGCCACATCCTTCTGAATGTCTCCGGCAAGCAGGTGTACAGGGCTCCCTTGAGGCAGTTGATGCACAGGCGCGCACCCGACGAGTCATGGAGCCACGCTCTGGCGTAGTACCACGCCGCCACCCAGCGCCGGTTCTCGCGCAAAGCCTGCCGGGCGACCTCTGCCCAGCATCGCCCCCATGCCTTGCGTCTGGCTTCGCCATTGCCTTCTGCACGGAAACACTCGTCCAAGAGCTGGGCCTGTTCGGTGGTCATGGCGTAGTGGTTCCCTGTCATCGAGGCACCATGCATCCGGTAGTCATACAGGATCACGGGGAGCCTGGCCACTGGGAAGCGCTTGTACACACGGCGGTAGAAGTCGTAGTCGTGCACGCGGCGCCAACGCTTCCTGAAGGGGCCAACCGCCTCGAGGACAGCTCTTCGGAAGAGAAGGCACCCCATGATGGGGCAGTTGTCCTCAAGCACATCGGGATCCCCGCCCTGGTGCTCGCGGGTGACTTTGCCATGCTCGTCGATGTAGCGGCAATCCGTATAGACCAGTACCACGTCCGCGTGAGTGTCCAAGTACGCCGCCATCGCCTCGATGGAACTCGGGTGGTATAGGTTATCATCGCTGGTCCAGGTGACATACTCCCCTGTTGCCTCACGCCAGCCACGATTGACGGTGTCCGGTATGCCCTCGTTCTCCTTGTGGATACAGCGGATGCGCGGGTCTCGCGCCGCATAGCCGTCGATCACCTCGCGGGTGTTGTCCTTGGAACCATCGTTGACGAGGATCAGTTCCCAGTTCGTGTAGATCTGGGCCAGAACAGCGTCAATGGCCTCGCCCACCATGTGCGCCCGGTTATAGGTCGGCATGACAATGGAGACTAGGGGACGGTCATTCATCATCACCTCGCAACCCGGGCATCCTCAGCGGAACCCAAGTGGCCCTTGAACTTCGCAGGAACACAGCCACCCTTGGTGGCTGTGAGGATCATCGTCTTCCAGAGTCGCGGCAACCGGCCAGCTCCAGCAAACCCCGTGACCTTGAAGCCATTCGAGTTCAGGAATCCTGTCAGGCTCCCCCGGGACCAGAACTTGATGTGCCCGCCCTCCCAGCCGGGCGCGTGATGCGCGTCCCATCTCCCTGTAGCCGCAATGAGGAGGTTCTTGAGGTAACCGTGGTACGGTGTGGATATCACGAGGACGCCGCCTGGCTTGAGCTTGCGGGCAGCAAACTGAGGTAGAGCCGTAGGCCGAACAAGGTGCTCAATGACTTCCGTCGATACCACAACGTCGAAATCCCCTTCGGGGATACCATCGGGATCGTCGTAGACGCCCGTCTGGTAGAACCTGCCTTCAGGCACAAGCCGCCTCGCACAGTCGATGCCGCTGATGCTTGGCTCCATACCCACGACATGGAGGCCCGCGTCCGCGAGACTCCGGCAGAGCGCGCCATTGCCACAGCCGATGTCGAGCACCCGCCTCGCGCCCAGTTCACGGCACAGCTTCAGGACAATCGGGGTGATGTAGCCGCTCGTGCACGGTTCGCCGGGGTCATGCGAGTATGAACGATCCTCCTGGACAAACTCTGGCATGATTCCGCCTGCTTCTCTCCGGGCGCACTAACGCGAACTGGCAGCATCAGCCGCCAGGCCGAACCAACGCATCAGCGGTCCGCCGTGCTGCGTAGCCATCCCAGAGCGGGATGGGGCAAGACACTGCCGAGCGGGAGCCAGCATGGCGTCGGCGAAGGCAGGCAGGATGGCACACCGTGGTCAAGGCAGACAGGCTATTCGCGCTCGAAGATGGCACCCGCTTCGGTGATGCGGCCATCTGTTGGACTGGCCTGCTGTTCGGCGCTGCCCACGTACGTGAATCCCAGGCCTCGGAGGGTCCGGTAGATATCGTCGAAGAACGGCTGCCCCTGATACAGCGGACGGTGCAGGCAGACCTCTGTTGCCACGACCGCGGCGCGACCGAAGGCGACTGGCCCGCCCTGGATCACCTGCAGCTCGAAGCCCTGGACATCCGTCTTGATCAGCGGCTCGTCGTCCACTCCTGCATCCGCCAGGATGTCATCAAGGCGAACCAGCGGAACGGTGACCGCAGAGATGGATGCCGCGGCGGGGATATCCTTGCCGAGATTGGCGGTCCCGGAAAGCAGTGACGAGCACGGCGTGAAGGCGCTGCGGTTCATGGTCACCGTGCCCGTGCGGTCACCGAGCGCGACATTGAAGGCTTTGGCGTGCGGGATTGCGGCGATGGTCCTCTCAAGCTGGGCAAAGCAGTCGGGCAGCGGCTCAAAGGAGAGGATGCGAGCCTGTGGGCACAGGCGGTGCACGAAACGCGCGAACTGACCGGTGTTGGCCCCGACATCCAGGATGGTGCGGATATCGTGGTGGGCCACAAAGGGCCGCCAGAGACCGCACCACTTGTCTTCCCACTCCCGCCGGGCATGGGCTTCGACATTGCGCCGGAGCCGGACATCCAGTCCCAAGCCGTAAAGCGCGCGCTTGAGGAGTTGCTTCAACTGCGCTGCCTCTCCCCGGGTCGGCGTGCTTCCGCGGAGGCGGGGTTAGTCCACACCGCCCACAGGGCGCCGCAGGGCTCCGGCAGGGGATCGCCGTTGGCGTCGTTGCGGTGGAAATCGCGGCAGGCGACGACCTCCCAACCCTCGACGGCCGGGAAATCCTCAGGAATCCACGCCGAACGGTGCTCCTGCCAGGCGCCGCCCTGCATGCCCCACGGGTCGGCCTGACCCGCCTCGTAGTGCTGTGGCATGAAGCCGAGAGGTGTTGATACTATCAACTGCCTGCGCGCTATCTCCCCCAACCGAGCCAGTGCGGCGACGCCTGCCGGCCGGTCCAGATGCTCAATGACGTCCAGCAGAAAGACGGTGTCGACGGACTGCGGCGGGAAGATCGCGGTGGCCTCGTCGATGCCGGCGTTCACGGAGACATAGCGAGGATCACCCGCCGACTCCACCATGACCCGGTGCAGATACTCCCAGCAAGGCTCGCAACAGATGTGGATGGCGGCCCTCACGAGTTGCTGCGGGTGAATGCCGCAGCCAATGTCCAGAATCGTGTGGGCATCCAGAAGCCTGGCGCACGCGGCAGGCACCAGGTCCTCGGCGGTGACCCAAGAGACGCTGGCGCCCATCGCAGCAGGCTGCCGCGGAGACACGATCCAACGCCCAGCGTCTGTATCTTGTCGAGCCTCTGCAAGTTGCGCCAGGTACGCGTCGCGTCGTTCCCGTTCGCGGTTCTAGATGAACCGGTCGAGATTGGCGACGCGGAAGGCGTCAAAGCCCAATGAACGGCAGGCACTGTGCGCTATACGCTTGGCTGCAGACCACGCAGACATAGGACTGCTCTACGCATCCACCCGAGACCGCACGAAACGAGATCGGGAGGAAGGCTTCCGGACGAACCGATGCAGAGCCCTACGGCAACACAGGGCTGCTAACCACACAGTCATGGTGGACAACGCGGCCCCAGCCACGGTGCCAGTCACCCAAAAGGGAACCGTCGGAAAGCCGGGAGGCAACGTCGAATTGCCCCAATCCCCAAACAATAGCATAGGTGTACTTCGGCTCGCAGAGACGGCCAGTCAGGACCGCCATGCAAAGATCATAGCGTCCCGGCGCCAAGTCGAGGTCGCGAATCAGAAGATGGCGACGGTGCGAACCGGCGGCCAGGATGTCGAACGGCGGCGAGTACCCCGTAAGGACCGGCCCCTTGACCTCGTCTCGCACTGTGAACCCGAAGACGAGCCCTTCCATGGCCTGTGCGGTCTGGAGCAGCACATCGGCCTCGATGTCACCGCCGACGGGGATCTCGGGCGGGGTGGTGGCAGACAGTCCCACCTCCAGGAACGTGACCTTCGGGTCCAGAATGACGACGTCCTCCTGCGGGAAGTCGCTTACCGGCCGCCGCCCCAGGCGCCGCGCCTGTGTTGGTTGTGGACCGCCTTGCAGGTAGTGCTCGACGGCCTGGTCCGTGTCGCCGACGAAGTCCGTCGTTCCAGACTCCAGCACCATGCAGCGTGAGGTCAACTGGGCGATGGACGCCATGTTGTGGCTCACGAACAGCACAGTCCTGCCGTGCCCGGCGACATCCTGCATCTTGCCGATGCATTTCTTCTGGAATTCGGCGTCGCCGACGGCGAGGACTTCGTCGACGATGAGGATTTCGGGCTCGAGGTGGGCGGCGACGGCGAAGCCGAGGCGGACCATCATGCCGGAGGAGTAGCGCTTGACGGGGGTGTCGATGTAGCGCTCGCAGCCGGAGAAGGCGATGATCTCGTCCAGTTTCGCGGCGACCTCGGCCTTGGTCATGCCGAGGATGGCGCCATTGAGGAAGATGTTCTCCCGGCCAGTCAGCTCCCCATGCATGCCGGTGCCGACTTCGAGCAGGCTGGCGATACGGCCTTTGACTTTGACCTGGCCCGTGGTCGGGGCCGTGATCCGCGAGAGGATCTTGAGCAGGGTCGACTTGCCGGCGCCGTTGCGGCCGATGATGCCGAGGACTTCGCCGCGCTTGACCGCGAAGGAAATGTCTTTGAGGGCCCAGACGTAATCGGAGACGGGAGGTTCAGGATGACCGCTAAAGACGCGAACGGACGCTAAAGGGGAGGGGGCCGCATCCTGGAGTGACTCGTTGGCGTGCTTGGCGTGTTTCGCGGTGACCTCGTCCCCGGCCGCGCGGTCGCGCACGTGAGCCTCGGAGACGGGAGGTGCAGGATGACCGCCAAAGACGCGAACTGACGCTAAAGGGGAGGGTTTCCCACTCTGGAGTGACTCGTTGGCGTCTTTTGCGTGTTTCGCGGTGACATCGTCCCCTGCCCTTCGGTCGCGGACATTCGTCTCGGTGACCTTCAGGGTCGGGTCGGGCTGGTGGCGCACGCGGGCCCACCAGCGCTGCAGGTCCTCGCGCAGGGTGGTGCCGCCGATCTGGCCCAGGCGGTACTGCTTGGAGAGGGAGTCGACTTGGATGACGATGTCGGACATGGAAGCCTTACCGCGAACCACGCGAAGCACACGAAGCGAGCCAGAAGGGACGCAGAGGCAGCCGAGTCAGGTTGCAGCCTGCTGGCCGGGCTTCGGGTCAAGCACTATCCGCTCCCATGCCAGCCCAGGGTAGTGGCCTAAATTGGCCAGCAACCCTAGCCTGTGACCGGTGGCTTTGAGGTAATTGTGAACTTGGGCGCGGTGCTCGTCCGCCAACTCAGACACGGCTTTGAGTTCAACCACTATCTTGCCGTAGCAGACGAAGTCGGGGACGTACTTCAGACGCAGTTCCTGGCCTTTGTAGAGGAGCCGCAGCGGGGCCTGTGCCTCGTAGGGGATGACGCGTAGCCGCAACTCGATGTCCAGGCACTCCTGGTACACGCCCTCCAGGAACCCACAGCCCATGTCTTTGTAGACTTCGAAGCAAGCCCCCACGATGTCATAGGCTTCCTGGCGGTAGATGAGTTCGGCCACCATCTACGTTCGCGTCCCTTCGCGTGTTTCGCGGTTCATACCGTATCCATGAAGGTGCGCTCGACACTGCATGGGTTCCGCTTCTTCTTCTACGGCTGCGATGAGGCCGTGGAGGCAGGCGAAAGCCGAGCGCGCCTGGTCCGCAAGCCTGGCACGATCTGGCTCCGCCAGGTAGCCAAGGCGGCCTGAAAGATGGGCGAAGTACTGTGTCTCAGCAAGGGATCCACGCGCAATGTGAAGGAAATGCAGGTAGTCGCGTTTGCTGTCTCGTGAGGCGCCCTCAGCGAGGTCGGCCGGCACCGAGTAGGCCGCCCGCCGAATCTGACTCGTGAGGCCGTATGCCTCCTCACGAGGGAATCCTCGGGTAGCCTCATAGATAGCAACCGTCAACTCGTCGGCCAACTGCCACGCCTCGATTCTGGTGAAATCCCGCATGCCGATCCCTCCTCCTTGGGTCTCACGTCCCCACGCCCTGGTACCTGGTCCTTTGGTCCCTGGTCCTTTGGTCGATGCTGACTCAGCCCAGGCGGTATTGCTTGGAGAGGGAGTCGACTTGGATGACTACTTCGTCGGGCATGGCGCAGAGGTCGGAAGGAAGCAAAGGCTCAAGGCTCAAGACTCAAGGCACAAGGCGGAAGTCCAGACAGGTGTGGTGCCGCATGAGGGCGTGCGGCCGCACTGGAGACCACGGACTACGGACTTACCGACAGCGGAGGGCGGAGATCGGAAGTCGGAGGGCGGAGATCGGAGATCAGCGATTGCGGACGAGAAAGCTGTCCGGGTTGGCAATCATGGCACCCAGCATTCGGCCGACCTGGGCGCAGAGGGCTGTAGTCTCGGCGTGCTCAGCGGTCGTTATGTACCCACAGTCTTTCGCAAAGTCAAGTGATGAATCCGTCTCGCTGTTCTCGCCATCACAATCCGTGAGCTTGCTGATGAAGTGGGCCTCGTAACGCCGTTTGGCCCACGCCTCACGCAGATTCAGGCATATGGACCGGGAAGACCGCCGGATCTGGCTCGTCAGGGCGAATCTCTCCTCGGCCGGGAATCGCAGGCTGAGCAGAAACACCTGCATTGCCAGTCGGTAGGCAACCTGGTAGACCTCGAGGTCCTTGGCTGAATGCTTCCGACCTCCGACTTCCGACCTCCGCCGGCCTGCGCCCCGCGGAGTCTGCAGACGCATGTCCAACGGCAGTAGCGGTGCGCAGCAGCGATAGTTCCTTACGGCACGGGGGTATCGACGGCTCGCGTGATGTCGGAAACCATGCCACGAGCCAGGGCGAGTGCGCTCTGGGCATCTGCCATGGCTGGCTCCAGAACGTCACCGGGGTACCGGAAGAAGGTCGCGTACGGCGCACAAGTCATGCTGGCTCTTGAGCAACCACTGCACGACTTCGTGGTGCTTGGGATCGAACATACAGAACCCTTCCGAGCTCAAGCACGCGGTGTGCCAGCGAGCACGTGACTGTGGACTGGCGGTCGAACTCCGCTTGGGTGAGCACCACAATGTCTTTCGGCAATCGCAGGCCGCGCAATGCCTTGTAGCCGGCACGCGCGCGCTTGTAGGCCGGCATCTCGGCGTCTGCGACGATAACCAACAGGTCAACATCGCTGTCTGCCGTCGGTGTTCCCCAAACGTGCGAGCCGAACATCAGTATGCGCTCGGGCTTCAGGCTCTGCACGAGCCTCCTCACAATCGTGTCCACTAGCTCCGTGGGGAGTTCCTTCATGTGACTCTCCGCTGCCTGCTGCACTCGGTCTGGCGGGTGCCGCTCAAGATACATCTCCACAGCGTCTCATCGCGGCCTCGCCGAGTTCCTTGCTGATCTCGGTCTTGGTCATGCCGAGGATGGCGCCATTCAGGTAGATGTTCTCCCGGCCGGTGAGTTCGGGATGCATGCCGGTGCCGACTTCGAGCAGGCTGGCAATGCGGCCTTTGACCTTGACCTGGCCCGTGGTCGGCGCCGTGATCCGCGAGAGGATCTTGAGCAGGGTCGATTTGCCGGCGCCGTTGCGGCCGATGATGCCGAGGACCTCGCCGTGCTTGACCGCGAAGGAGATGTCCTTGAGAGCCCAGACGAAGGCGGAGGAGGGATGGGCAGGATGACCGCCAAAGACGCGAACTGACGCTAAAGAGGAGGGTTTCCCACTCTGGAGTGGCTCGTTGGCGTGCTTGGCGTGTTTCGCGGTGACCTCGTCCGCGGCCACGCGGGACGCGTGGACCGCGGCGTTCTGAGTCCCGAGTTCCGAGTCTGGGGTCGGTGGGCAGTGGGCAGTGGGCGGTGGTGACTGACGCACTGACGCACGGTCCACTGACGCAGGAAGGGATGAGAGATGGCACGCCACGGCGGACGCGGCAGAAGTCGGGTCCGGCGCCGAATCTGTGCGATGGAGCGTCCCACCGCAAGGTGGTCCAGAACAACGGTGACCGGTATTCTTGTGCCGGCAATCACCGGCTTGCCGTTACAGACCCGCGGGTTGATCTCGATCTGCGTTTTCGCTTCGGACTCCGGACTCGGGACTGTGGACTACAGACTACGGGACCAAGGGACCAAGGGACTGAAGACTCTGGACTCTGGACTCCGGACTCCGGACTCCGGACTGTGGACTCCCGTCTGACGCGCCTCGCGTCAGACGGTGTCCATAAACGTCCGCTCGACGTGATTGAAGACGACGATGCCGCCGGCGAGCAGGAGCACGGCGCAGGCGGCGCTGTAGGCCAGGTGCCACCAGTTGAAGACGCCGCTGCCGAGGAAGCCGTAGCGGAAGGTCTCGATGATCGGGGTCATGGGGTTGGCCAGGATGAAGAACCGGGCATTGCCGCCTTTGATCGAGGCCAGGGGGAAGATGGTGGTGGTGGTGTACATGGCGAGCTGTACGCCAAACTGGACCAGGTACTGCAGGTCGCGGTACTTGGTGGTGGCCGCCGAAATGAGGATGCCGCCGCCCAGCCCCAACGCCGCCATGATGATGATGAGTACCGGCAACAGGGCCGCATGCGGGGTGATGCGGATATCGGCCCCGGTGAACAGGGCGTAGAAGACCCAAAAACCGAGGAAGAAGACGAACTGCAGCGCCAGGCGCAGAATCTGCGAGACGACTACCGCCACGGGCACCGCCAGACGCGGAAAGTACACCTTGCCGAAGAGGTGCGCATTGCCGGCGAAGGTGTTGGAGGTAGAGGTCAGGCAGGTGGAGAAGTACAGCCAGAGGATGTTGCCCGACATGTAGAAGAGGATCTTCGGCAGGCCGTCGGTGGAAAGCATGGCGATGTTGCCGAAAACGACGGTGAACATGATTGTGGTCATCAGGGGCTGCAGCACGAACCAGGCCGGCCCGAGAATGGTCTGCTTGAACTGCGCCACGAAGTCGCGCCGCACAAACAGATAGACCAGGTCGCGGTAGCGCCAGAGATCCTGCAGGTGCAGGTGGAACCAGCCCTCACGCGGCTCGATGATGAGGTCCCACTCCGCCGCCGGGGGCGACGGAGGGGAGGGCTGAGGGATGAGAGCTGAGGGCTGAGGGTCAGTCATGAAGGGAGAAGGTGAGCGAGAACCTGCCACCATGCGCAACCTAGACGCCCGGAAGCAGGCGCTCGCTCGATGAGCTGCGCCCCATGGCAGCTTCATCGAAGCAGCCACTACCTCCCAGATGCCGTCGATCGGGTTGCGTTGACCTCGTGCCTGGAAGGGCAAGTTCTGGTGAGCGGCCGAAGGGGCTGGGACCGGAGAGTACGTCGCGACTCCGTTCGCGACGTCTTCGCAGTAAGGGCGACGCCGACGGAGCGGCGTCCTACGTTCCCCCCTCCTCTGCCCATGCACGCTCCGCCAGGTGGATTATGCACGCCACGCCTAGTCAGACCGCGACGCCTGCCGTCCACCGGGAGGGACCTCCGCACATAGCGCGAACCGTAGCACGTAGTCGTGCGTGCGTCAAGCGTGCGAGAAACCAGGAAGTGACCGGTCCGTGGATGGGGTGCCGATGGAGGCCAGCGCGGCTGATCCGCCGCGGCGGACGGAACTCCGACTCGATGGGCCGCCTCCAGCCGGAGTCCCGCCCTCCAGAACTCGCCACCGTGCGCAACCTGGACGCCCGGAAGTAGTCGCTCGCTCGATGAGCGTGCGACCCATGGCAGCTTCATCGAAGCAGCCACTACGCTCCGACTGCATGTCGATCTGGTTGCGTTGGCCCCGTGCCTGGCAAGGCGAGTTCCGGCCCTCGGGCTGAAGCTCTCCGCGAGCTTCAGCGAGTCCCCGCTGGGCACGCTCCCCCAGCCACTGAGAAGCTGTGGGAGAATGCAGTCCGCCGGCAGAGGGGGATACGGCGGAAGCCTCCCGCGTGCGGGAAGCAGGACCTGTCTGCGTGTACGCACAGGCAGGCCGCCGGCTCCAGGCGTCGACGGACCGGGGGCG
>Ga0247842_10006764_pt1 | contig 12795 bp, 11 predicted proteins | sample LaCruzMarch2015__3_FD_192411 | JGI IMG/M metagenome (GOLD analysis project Ga0247842, IMG submission 192411) | Freshwater microbial communities from meromictic Lake La Cruz, Castile-La Mancha, Spain - LaCruzMarch2015_19m | ecosystem: Environmental > Aquatic > Freshwater > Lake | place: Spain...
AGCAGCCTGCTCAATGACCTTAAGAAGGTGCTGGGTTGGGCTGAATTTAGGGTTAAAAGCCATAAATATATTATAGCAGATAGTAAAGTATAAGTAAAGTAATGCGTAAAGTCGAGGGACTCGGTGAGCGACGGCGAACCGGAAACCTGTGACCGAATCCCTTTGGGGGCGCCACTTAAAAACAACAACCACCGGTAGTGCCGGTGGTATTTTTTCAAGTTGTTATTTGCCCCCTGGCTAACTCCTAATAAACACCCCAAAACAACAACCGTTTATCCGCCTATTTCTCAGGGGACGACATATTTAATTCACCCAGTCTTTGATTACCCGGCCGGTGACGGCAGCCACAGCCTCCCCAGATTCCACACTGGCAAGCCTGATATTCAGTTCCAAGACCTGGCCCGGCAGTTCCACTATCCCGCCTATCACAAGCAGGTCGGCGCCCAACATCCGGCCCATTTTTTTTGCGGATTCGGAATCAATGGTTCCGGTATTCTGAAGCTTAAGTTCCCCGAGGACTTTTTCTATTTCCTTCCGTTCCACTACTTTCAGCGTCCTATGGTTTATAAGTTCGGTGGTAAAGCGTTCTGAAATGATATTGCCGTCAGTGGATACCCGGTTATCGGCATGTGAAAAACCGGCTACGGCGATGGTTTTACCCGCGCCCTGGTAAGACTTCAAAAGCGCGGTTACTATTGGGCCGTATTCGTCGGCATTCTTGGAACCACCGGACGTCAGCCCCAGCTTATTAGAAATAGCGGTTCTTATGAGAGTTGCGGCCATCTGGTTGCCGTGCTTTTCGGCCAGGGCCAGGGGAGTTTCGCCGTCAGAAGCGAAAGTGCCGGAGTGCCGGCAAGCGCCGGTGCCGGGCTCCGGGTTAGCGCCGCTTTCCAGCAGCAGTTGCACCATCCCCGCATTCCCTATGCAGGCGGCGTAATGCAGCGGTGTCCCGTCGTGCGTGCCCTGCATTTGATTGTACGCCTCTGCGTTCAGATTGGCGCCATGAGCGATAAGGAACCGGGCCATCTCCAGCCTGGAATTTCCCACCGCCACATGTAACGCGGTCTCGTGATTATCCTGATAGCTGCCAATCTCGTTAGGGTCCGAACCGGCCGAGATCAGAGCGCTCGCCGCGCTGATGTCGCCTTGCTGGGCAGGGCCATAAAGAGCCGGCGAGGCACAGCCGCCCGCAAAAACCATTAAAGTCAAAAGTCCGCAAATATTCCACATTTTATCTCCACAGGAACGTGTTTATAATATTCTTGTTAGGCTTAGCAAAAAAAGTTCCGCCAATATTATTTCCCGCGCGTGCGCGCTTTACCGCATCATCTTAGCCAGATATTTCGTGAGCGTCTTATCGGAGGACGCTATATAGTCTTCAGGGGTCAGGTTGCCGGCCGAGAAATAGTTCGCGTCATTGCCCGGGCATGCCACCCACAAAACCTGCCCTGTCTGGGCGTCCACCAGCTTGACGCTGCCGAGTATGGGGATGGTTACGCCTATTTTGCTCCCCGCCCATTTATAATCGGTCATCCTGGAAAACACTATCCCTTTAACGCCGCTTATAGCTCCCAATTGCTTCATCTCTTCGCCAGAAAGCACACCGGAAGCCGCGAGATTGTTCTGTTTTAATATTTTCCCCAGCTCGCCACGCTCAATCACGTCAAAGCCCGCGGCAAGCAGGGCGCTCAGCCCCAGGTCGGATTTTGAATCCGGCGATATGGCCACCTTTTTAACGCTCTTGATCAGCACGGGGTCATTCACGCAGGAGTAACTATTGCCCCGGGCGTCGCCACCATGGTAAGTTTTTGCCTTTGACGCGTCGATCGGCACCCCGGCCGCGGTTAGCGCTTTTTTAAGGTCTTTGTGCATTTTCCAGGCCCAGAAATGGTCAACCACACCCGGTGGCTGCTGATAAGCGAATATCACCCTACCTTTTTCGGTATCCACCAGCCGCACTTTCGTGGTCCGCATATCCCCGGACGTATTTACGAAAGCGAGCGTGTCCACTCCGTACTGCTTACCTATCATAAGGGCGTCGGCGGGGTCGATGAGCCCGTTGACGGACAGCGCCTGTTCTTTGAGAATGCTACCAAGGTTGGCCGTGTCCACAACCGTGTAACCGAGCGAGATGAAGGCCATCTCTACAAGGTCGCTGACAACAATATTGTGCCGGTCATAGGCGGTTCCGCCTATGGGCAATGCGTCGGCTGCGGGGATTACGGCTACTCTTTTTATTTTGTTGAGATCGACAGAATGCTTATTAAAGACCACGCCGGTGCCGCGGCACCCGCCAAATACTACACCGGCAAGCAAAAGGAATAAAAAGTTTTTTCTCACGTTGCCCCCCCTAAATTATTTTTTCGTGCGGCATCTATGGTCTCATGATTCAAACCTGAGGCGGGAAGCGGTCCAACCGCCCCCGGGATCAAGCAGCGGAACCCGGGGTACTTATCCCAAAGCCCAGGCGTTTTGCCAAAGCGTATAGCCGGGCGCGGAGTATTGCTTAAAAACAAGTCGGCACTATACCGTCCCCCGCTCCGCTTTACTTTATTTTTTTAGTAAAAACACCATCTTAATGGCACAATACTGTTCCGTAATAATAAGGTCCCGGGTCAGAAGTTGTTCCTTAAAACTCTTAATCCCACCCTCGCTGGCTGTTTTACTCGGGCCTACCAGCCAGAAAAACACATCGATCCTTTTGGATTTCAGCGCGGCAAATCTTGCCATCGAAGTAAGAGGCACAATTTCAATATTTTTGCCGATTAGTTTTGATATTTCAGCCAGCAGGGCGACGTTGTAACCGGAGGGTTTTCCGTCCGCCGCGACATAATCAAGAGGCGGGACATCTCCCGACACGCCCACATAAACGGTTTCCGGATACGCAGTCGCTTTAATTTCCGGCATCGCGGGGTCTTGCCCGACAGGCAGTTCCGTAATCCATTTTTTATATAACCCGGCGAGTTTGCCGGAAGCTTTAAGTTTATTTATTGCGTCATTGATAGAATCCCTAAGCTTGCCGTCGGACTTCCTTAAGATCATAGCCAGTCCCTGATTGTCGGAGAAAACCCTTGATTTGAGCTCAGGATTTCTTTGGATGACATAATTCGCCGAAACGTCGCTTGCCAGCATAAAATCAGCCCGGCCTGATTTCAGCATGGCGAGACTTCCGGCCATTGAGTCGTCATAAATGATCTTTTTTATCCTGGTGCCAAGATAATTGTTCAGCATGACCATTAAACTTTCCTCGCTCCACTGGGAAAAAGGCCCCGTTCCCGTCTTATCATTTAAGAACGAAAAGTCAGCTTTAACCGTTTTATTGGAAGTTGTTCCCTGTTTTGTGTTTTTCGCCGGCTGCGCCGAGACAAACCCCGACACCATTACCACAAACATCCCGACCACCGCTAAGCCGAACAGCTGTTTGCTCATATTCATGGGAATCATCTCCTAATGTAAATAACGCCTTGTAATTTACCGATTATACAAAATCGCATCCGTTGAATCTGCAGAAAGACAAGCATAAAACACACGTCTCTCACGGCTTGCAGTCTGTTTACACCTGCGCGGTAATTTCAAACTCGGGCGGATTTGCAAGGTGCCGTTTTACCGTGCAGAGTTCGGCCGATTTTATCAGCGCGGCCGTGTACTGCTGAGGAAATTCTTTCGGAAGCGTTATGCGAATGCCGACCTTTTTTATCAGATGGGATTTCTCGTCCCAGTCAAAGGAAAGATTAATTTTAAACCCCTCAGTAGAAAGGTTTCGGCTCTGCAAAAATCCGACGGCGAAGATGCCGGCGCAGGTCCCAAGTGACGCCAGAAACAGGTCGAAAGGTGAAGGAGCTGAGCCACCCCCGCCCGCACTTTCAGGCTGATCGGTTTTAATCACAAAACCGTTATAAGACGCGTTAATCCTTTTATTCCCGTCGAATGTTATTTCCATACCAAAATCCTCCAGTATCTTATTACGCACTTCATAATTCCACGCAAATTAATTCTCCATCCATCACCGGAACTTCCGCGCGCCGAAGTTATCAAGCTTGCGGTTTTCCACCGCTGAAAATATATGGATAATAACACGACGCACGGATAGCCGGAACACCCGGATCTTATTGAATAAAAAGGAGAATTATTTTTTGACAGGTTTCCCGGATTTTAGAGTAATATAGTAAACCCTCACCAGATCACGCCTCAAAAGCTGCAAAAGGATCCGGAATCCTGAGCCAGCCTGCTTCAGCGTCGCTGAGCCCTGCGTACAAGGTTGCCGAACCGTCGCCGTTGCGGACTAATCCGCCGCTGAACACAACATCCTCAAGGTCGGGCCGTTTTGCGGGGCCGGCCGGGAAGTCGCTTCGCCGGGCAATTATCCTGACTGGGCTTGTAGTCCTTTTGACCGGATCAAGAACAAAAGACATCGGGTAGTAATGCCTGGATTGCGCGGCGTCAAAACAGGCGATATGGCCCAGTATGCCGAGCAAGCCATTCTTAAGAATATGAACTTCGTTCGCGCCGCCCCATTCTTCCGGAATAAATTGTCCCTCTATCAGCGGAGCCGACTGGATCGTCTCCGGGGTGATATCATCCAGAGACGCGGCAATTAAAAAACCTATTTTACCGCGGCCGCATTTCGCGCTCTGCGGCCTGGTTAATACCGCAACCCGGCCATCACCCGTCTCACCGAACCGAATATCTTTCATCTTGTCAGGCCCCTGGAATAAGACCTTCAGAGAAGTTACCGATGATCCCACATAAAATTCCATGCGCCAGATCTTCTCGCCGCCCGGAAGTTCTATAGGGAATCTGACTCCTCCAAGAATAAGCCTGCCGCCAATAAATGTGACGCATGGATCCTGCAGGCCTTTAAACGTCGGAACATCCGGCACAGGTGACCATATTTCGGCGCCGCGCTTGTTAAAAAAAACGGTTTCCGATAATTCCGTTGTCCGGCTCTCCACCCTTCCCGTGAGTATTTGCTCACCGCCATACGCAAAAGGCGCCGCGATATTGTAAACATCACGATCACCGACACCATCGAACCGGAACTTCCCCGAGAGGCCTGCGGCCTGCCGGGATCGCCCGTAGTCCGCAAGCAGATCAGAGCAGCTAACCGCTTTATTACATTCCTTCATATTTTTTCCTTAAACGGCATTGAGGGTGGAGTTTATATCTTTTCCGGATAAACCGCCGTAAAAAGCGTACCGCCTGTGTCGGATACGAAAAAGACTTTTCCCTTCAGATACTTCTCGGTCAGCAGCCTTATGCTGTAGGTGCCAAGGCCCCTTCCGGTACCCTTGGTTGAAAAGGAACGCTGAAAGATCTGAAAACGTGAATCTTCGGGCATCCGGGACGGATTGTGCACCGTAAAAGCCGCTCCTTCCAGAGTTTTGTGACAGGAAAGGGTTATTTTGGCGCCGGAGGGCTCCGCCTCCAGCGCATTCTTGATTAAATTGCCTATCACCCTGGAAAGCAGATTTTTATCGGTGCTTATCTTCAGGTCTTGGCAATCTCCGGACACCACTATTCCCTTGTTTTTGGCCACATCGTGCGCCTTAAAAAGGCACACCATCTCGTTAAGAAGCTCCATCGAAGACACCTCGGAGATCTTAGGCTGCAAATCGCCGCGCTCAGCAGCGGTCAATTCTTTTTGCGAAAGTATCTGGTCTATCATGCGGTCTGAGGCGGTAAGGGCAGCGGGAACGTAGGACTTAGACTCCACGGCGTCACAATCCATCATCAGACTTACCAACCCCTGTAACCCGCCTGCAGTATTAAGGATATCGTGAAAAAAAAGCCGCTCAAGAATATCATGGCGTTTCTCCGTGCTTATATCCATCAGCGACATAAGCAGGAATTCTTCTCCGTTATACTTGAGCGGCTGCACACGCACCCGCAGGTCCAGATCTTCTCCGGTTTTGCGGGACATTATGCGGCATTCCTTGATAGACGCAGTATCGCTGAGAGCCTGGGCCATTGCCTGACCCACACCGCAACGAAGGCAATACTCGGTGGTACCGCAGCCGCCGGAAGTCTCCATGGCATGCATGCAACCGGACAGGTCGCCGGTGCGCTGACCGACGAAATCATTTATCCCGTGTTCCTCAAGGAAACCGGCAAAAGACTTATTCACATAAACCGCCTGACGCTGAGAATTGAGTATCAGGCTGAAATTCAGCATACCATCCAACGCATTGCAGACTACAGGAGACTCGGCGAACATTTTGCGTTGCCTTTCGACCTCCCCAGCGGAGGCCTTTTCGGCCGGCATGAATTTTGTTGTCGGTTTTTCTTCCGGCATAATTTTTATTTAAGCCTGCCCGCCCGGCGCAGCGCGGCCTTTATCCGGGCTATCACCAGCGGGGCGCTGAAAGGCTTGACAATATAGTCGTCAGCCCCAAGCCTGAATGAAAGTTCCTGACTTTTTTCCGTAGTTTCAGTGGTAAGCATTATTATCGGCATATCCAGAATGGCCAATGTCTCACGCACGCCTTTCACAAGGTCATGGCCGTTCATCCTCGGCATATTAATATCGGAAAGCAGCAGGTCCGGACGGGTGCCGGAAGCAATGGCGGTAAGCGCCGCCTCCCCGTCCACTGCCTCTATAATTTCAAACCCGGCCCCCTCTATAAATTTTTTGAGCAACATCCGCATTATAGCATCATCATCAACAATCATTACGCGCGGTTTGCCTGAGTATGCAACGGCAACTGAAGCCGGCCTCGGCGCGGCCGCCGGGAAGGCAGCGGAGGGCGGAGCGCTTTCAACTCCGGCGCTTTGCTTTTCAAGAGTTATGTAAGGCGATATTTCCGCAAGGTCAGTGTGGCCCATTGACAGGTGCCAGAGCGCGTCGTGGGTCATCGTACGCAGCGCTTTTTCGGCCAGCGCCGATCTGGTGATCTCAGCCGCGCTGGCTCCGGAATTTATAAGGTCTTTAACGCCCGGGGTCACCTGCAGCAGTTCAACCATGGAGGTACGGCCGGCATAGCCGCTCCCTTCGCAGGTCTTGCAGCCGGCGCCCTTGTAAACGGTTTTTGCAAAACCGTATTCACCCATGGCCGCTAGGAGATCCTTGTCTATGTCAGATTCGGGAACTTTTTCCAGGCAATCCTGGCAGAGTTTGCGCACCAGCCGCTGAGCCGTTATAGCGAGCAAGGCGGGAGAGATCTTAAACCGGTCCAGGCCCATATCCGTAAGCCGGACGATGGTTGAAACCGAATCGTTGGTGTGAAGGGTGGAAAAAACCATGTGGCCGGTCATGGCAGCCTGGAATGCTATATCCGCGGTTTCCCGGTCGCGTATCTCACCCACCATTATCGTATCCGGGTCCTGGCGCAGCACCGATCTCAGCACCGAGGCGAAGGTAAGCCCCTGTCTTTCATTGACCTGCACCTGGTTTATTCCGGTCAGCTTATATTCTATAGGGTCTTCGACGGTAACAATATTGGTTCCCTCGCTGCGGATCTTGTTAAGGACCGAGTAAAGCGTGGTGGTTTTGCCGGAACCCGTGGGGCCGGTCACCAGTATCATGCCCTGCGAAGCCTGAAGACAGGTCTCTATAACCTTGGAGACTTCCGGCGCAAAACCGAGTTTTTCAAAAGGGACTTCGGCCGCGCGCTGGTCAAGTATACGGATCACGACCTTTTCTCCGTAAGAAGTGGGCAGAGTTGAGACGCGCAGGCCGATCTCAACGCCTCCTATGCGTATCTTAGCCCTGCCGTCCTGCGGGCGCATATGGTTGGAAACATCCAGGTTCGCCATGATCTTTACGCGGGACACCATCGGCCCGGCCGCGAGGTTACGGGGGATGGCCATTACATTCTTAAGCGTACCGTCCACCCTTATGCGAACATGACTGCTTTTTTCCTCGTGCTCGATATGGATATCGGAAGAGCGCTTTCGGTACGCTTGGGAAATTATGGAGTTGACAAGCAGTACCACAGGCGTAGTCACGCTTAATTTCTCGTTTTCGGAAACTTCCTCCGGAACATCCTCGGACAGATCCGCTTTCAGCAGCTGTATCTCCTCGGAAGTTCCTACCTTGTGCAGCAGGTCGTAAATAACGCTGTCGGAACTAAAAACCTTCTCCAGGCATGAATCAACTTCGCGCGGCAGGGAAAAAAACGTAATCACGCGGCGCGCCGTTACGGCCTCAACGTCCGCCTGCGCCTGGGAATTTAACGGGTCGGCCATGGCAAGGCTTATCTCACTCTCCGAAACTCCTACCGGCATTAATTGATGCTGACGGCACATTTTTTCCTGAATCAGCTTAAGCCCGAACTGATCAACCTTCTCAGGGAGTAACGGCAAATATTTTATCTTGAAGACCCGCTCAACCGCCGCCCCCAGCTGTTCGGCTGTAAGAAGGTTCGAGTCCACCAAAGAATGGGAAATATAAGGGTTTTTTTCCGCGCGAGTCTTGGCAACAAACACTGCGTCCACCCCTTTAACCCCTTCCAGGGCCCGCATAAGCCATTCGTCCTTAAAACGCCATGTTTCTGTCATATATGCCTATTCTATAGATATTTATGGACGCATTTCAACAAACAAATCAAACCAACTCGGAAAACTCCGTAAATGCGGAAAAACAACACACATTAAAAGTATGTGAACGCAGTTCGGCCATTGGATCACGGACTCGCGTTTTGCGCCCACAAACGCCGGTGAGGATTGCAAACGCATGTCGTTACTTTCCTATAATATAAACAGTCAGAGTGTTTTTCAGAAAATACCCACCGGCATGAAGCAGGAATGCGCCGGTGGGGCTACGCCATGGAGATGAGATGCCTATCCTTACTGAATCAACTAACCGCATAACACGCGAAACGCGCCCCTTATCAGATCTTGTCGCGACAGAACGAACCGCTCTGGCCCTGGGTCTCGTTCAACTCGCGCTGCATATATCCTTCGCCATATCATCAAACGACCCGCGGATCGTTATGCCTCACCTGGTTTCCTGGATTCAGGATCTCGCCCTTATTGCGCTTGTGGTGACGGGGGGCAGCCTTGCGGCACTTCTAATGCCCGTATCACGTATTGGACTAGTGGCAGCGGTGTGCCGGGGAGCATTGCTCCTTCTTGGCGCGATTCTAGCGCTCTACCCCGGCATGCTCCAAAGTTCTCTGGCCTTTCCTGTCAATATGTTTAACACCGATTTGGATACTGCTACGGTGTTCCTTCGCGAGTACGCCGGGATCGGTGTGCTCTGGCCGGCCGCGATCGCGCTTTGTGCGGGAATCGCAGCTCCGAGGTTAACTTTTCTTCGCCTGCCGCTTAAGCGGACTCTTGTTACAACACTATTCATTCTCACTCTGGCAACCTTATTCGGAGAGGCGCCCAATCCGATCGTCTTCAGCATTAAGGATAAACTCCGTGAGTTGACACACGGCGGCGCGCGTACCGTGCCGAGGCTGATACCAGGCGTGCCTCACGGGTTATCGGCCGTCACGACCACGCCCAGTCCGCTCGAAGCTGACCGATCTCCTGAATACGACCACATCGTGCTTGTGGTGCTCGAAGGCGTCACCGCCGCCCGCTTCGAGTCGGAGTTCCTGAACAGACCGGGAGGATTTAGCGAGCGCAACGCGAAGCACGCCCGTTACTTTCGAAACTACTGGGCGACGAATTTAGACTCGTACACAAGCTTGATCGCGATGACGACCTCGCTCCAGGTGCCGTTCCGCTCTTATGCCGACCCGGCGCGCTATGAGCGCGTCAACACTCTGCCTAACGCTCCCGGCGCCCTGAAGAAGAAAAAATACCGCACACTCTTCGTCAGCACTTATGAATATCAGCCGTTCGTACCGAATCGCACAGAATGGGATCGTATCGCGGACCGGCGCGACATTTCCGGGCTGAATGGCTGGACTTCTCTCGGCACAAGCCGAATGGAATCAGCCACCGAGGATCGAGCGGCGCTGCCATTGATTTTAAAATATATGGTTTCCGCCCCGCGCACCTTCGTTCTTTCAGAACTGGTCTACGGTCACACGCCAGAATGGATAGCGTCCACAGGCGTGACCCAGCTTGAATACTATGACAATTACTTAACAGAATTGTTAAATGGCCTCGCAAAGGCGGGTATTAAGGACAAGACGCTGACCATCGTGGTATCGGACCATGGTGAACGCAGCGCCGCTTCCGAACCGGAGAACTATCGGGTTCCACTCCTCATTATTGGAAAGGGCGTACCGGCCGGCGCGGACACCCAGATTCGATCTCACCTTGACCTGCAGGGTATAATGGCCCATTATATATTCCGCGTCCCGCTACCGGCTCAAAGAAGCAACCTCGCCACGGTCGGGTCCACCGAGCGTTGGGTCTACGGCGAGATAGTTCCTCCGGGGCAATATGTCTTCATCGATGACAGAACAGGACAGGTTCTAAACAAAGGCGGTCGGCTGGAGCCCGGCGCCGTTAACAAGCGATTTCAAGAACTGGTCAATATTATTGACGGGATCAACGGTTCTGTCGCGGCAGCGGTACATAAATAGATACCACGCACGCATTAAAATGCCGGAGAGATGCAGTTTCCTGAATCTTTAATCAAGGCGTATATTTTATGATTTCTTTTTAGGCGACTTTTGTCCGGCTGCGGTTTTAGCGGCAGAGTGAGTTTTGCGGGCAGCGGTATTATTTATCCGGCGACGGGCGCGATGACGCCGGGGAGGACGACTGACAGCCCAGTAGCGGCTTTTACCCACATCAAGGTGGGTAAATCCCTTATAAGGATAATACCCCACGCCTCCAACCCACATTTTTTGGGCGTATCTTTTTACCTTGGTGGAACTGTAGCCGGGAATCCGGATATCAGCGGCCCAACCCAGCATGTGCAGGCTGTGCCTGACCGCGCCGGGGATGCGGCCATTATTCTTAAATGTGCGGTAGCCGCTTAAAAGAACGAGGCCTTTTTTCCCGAACTTATCTTCCACGGCATCCAGCAGCTCTATCAGCTTAACAGCTATCTTCGTCTCGCTCCCGGTAAGACTGCAGCGCATAATGTGGTTCAGTTTAGCCAGAGCTTCCTGATCATAGGACCCGTCAGCCAGACGATAGCGTGCGGTTATTTTTTCCCCATTATCGTTCCTGGTCAGCGTTAGCCTGCCATTGCCGCCCAGATTCACAGGTTCAGGAGTGTACGCCAACGCGCTGCTTATAAAGATATCGACATCGCTCTCCCCGCCTTCTTCCAGATCAACAACCTCCTCCTCAGTGACCTGCTGCGCGGCAGCGCTGGCCAGCGTTATGGAGTAGTCCGGAATATAGGCAAAACGCTCAGTCAGGGATGAGGCGCCGAATCGCACATTAGGTGCGGCAACTGGCCCGAGCAGTTGCGCGGAGACACGGGGGCTTAAAGCCAGAAGAAGCAAAGGAAGAATAAAAGCGGACTTTAGCTTTGGCATAACAGAGGGATATTTTATCAAAAAAATCCCCATAACAGCCGGGAAAAATCAGAGCCCGGCCTTTACAGCGACCCCGCATGTAAAGACAGCGAAGCCGGCAAGGGCATGGGCATAACGCTCCGCGCGCTCAACAGGGAAAAATTTAATCCCGCGCAGCAGCAAAAAAACTGAGGCCAGCATGGTGACTATGGTTACCATGGAGAAAACCGCGGCGGCGGTCAGAGCCAGTCCCATACCATTCTTCAATGCCGGATACATAAGCACCGGAATGAGCGGTTCGCAGGGACCAAAGACGAAGATAATGAACAACGCCCAGGGAGTAGTCAAGGCGGAGTCATGCGTATGAACGTGACCCGGTTCAGACCCGTCATTATAAGAACATGTGGCACTTTCATTATCCATATGAGCATGTGAATGTTTTTCACCGCGCAAAGCCTTTTTAATGCCCCAAGCCGTGTACGCAGCACCAAAGGAAAGCAGTAACCAGCCAGCCGCGTCCCCTCTCAGACCTTCCACCCATTCCAGTCTGGAAACAGCCGTACCCATGGCTATGCCGGCAAGACCTATCAAAACGGAACTGCCCACATGCCCGACGCCGCATAGAAAAGTTATGCGCGCTGTTTTGGATCTGGACCAGCCGCGCGCTTTTGAAAGCGCGACGAAAGGAACATAATGGTCCGGTCCAAGAACGGTGTGTATAAAGCCGAGCGACGCGGCCGTCAGAAGTATCGCGCTGTTTTCCATTTAGTCTCCTTAAAATACGGCCATAGTGTTACTTATTGGTTATTCGTGGCACTATTGATCAAAAAAATTATTTACCAGCGGTGGTGACGCTGAGCGTGGCGTGTTTTACGCCGCTTACTGCTTTAAGGGAATCGGCCAGCGCTTTGACTTTGGCGCCGGGGCCTTTGACGGCTATTATCTCCAGGCAGTTGTCATGGTCGAGATGGACATGCTGCGCTGAAATTATAATTGCGCCGTGGTCGTGCTGAATGTCCAGCAGTTTATTCACGACCTCGCGTTTATGGTGGTCGTAAACTATGGTAACAGCTCCGGCTACCGCGCCGCCGCGCGCGAAAACATCCGATACGAATTCTTTGCGTATCAGATCGGCAATGGCCTTGGAGCGGTTGGAATACCCCTCCGCCCCGATAAAGGCGTCAAACTTCCGGAGAAGGTCACCTTCCAGGGAAACGCCAAACCTGACCAGTTTGTTCTTCATAGTGTTATCTTTTAGTAAATTGTAGCACATATTAGGTCACAAGGCAAAAAACCGTGATGTACTCAGGCAGATCGTTTACACTTTTAAGCCTGCAATCCTCCGACTTAAGCGGTATATGATCCAAAACCACTGGCGGGAAATCCGCCAGCCTTGGGCTGGCTTTGATCGTGCTCCAATCTG
>Ga0247842_10006775_pt1 | contig 12776 bp, 8 predicted proteins | sample LaCruzMarch2015__3_FD_192411 | JGI IMG/M metagenome (GOLD analysis project Ga0247842, IMG submission 192411) | Freshwater microbial communities from meromictic Lake La Cruz, Castile-La Mancha, Spain - LaCruzMarch2015_19m | ecosystem: Environmental > Aquatic > Freshwater > Lake | place: Spain...
ATTGCTGAAGCAAATAACAATATCATCCAAACATTCATAAGAGCTAACAGAGGAACCAGAAACTTAGATTTCTTTTACTTTAGATTATCCCAATTCTTATCTTAGCACATCATTTAACGAAAAAGCCCTACTGTCGCATTGTGATCACCTATTGTTTCAATTTTCTTTTCTTGCCAAAGTGAAAAAAAGGAGCGTGGCACACCCACTGCCTGTTTCATTGATCTCACATCTTATTAACAATCTACAAATTGAGGTGGACAGATCACTCTGGCAAAGGTTGGTCAAAGCGACAGTTTTCTCCACAAATTGGATCGTTCACCGGTACGTTTTATACCTCAGAAAAAAGAACAACGAAATACTGCTCAACACCCCAAAGATCATTCCCCCCAGCAGTAAGGCGGTCGACAGGCCAAAACGGTCGGTTACAAAGCCGTAGAATGGTCCCATCACAGCGAAAAGCCCGCGGATAATGAAATTGCGCACTGAAAGTACGGTTGCCCGGGTATCGGATGAAGCGATGATGTTGATATAATTCCTGAGGGTCGGGGTTGCCAGGCCACGGGCCAGATAAAATATCAGCAGCAAAATAAACCCGGTGATGGTTCCGAACAGGGCCATCCCGAAATATCCCAGGAGCAGAAACAGGGTAAAAAGAATGACGGTCCGCCTGGGCCCCAGCTTTGATTCGATGCGCCATGCATACATGGCAGCCAGTCCGACCGAAAGGTTCAGAACAGCCCATACAACCCCGAATAGGGTGACCCTAAGTCCGGCCTGGATGAAGAATGGCTGTGCAAGCCAGGCCATGGTAAGTGTCGAAACGCCAGTCACTGCAGAGAAGATGGTATTCCAGAACAGTTTTCGGTCGCCATGAAGTACCCTGATCACGATCGAAGTAATATCCCGCAATCCGGGTTTGCGGATGTTGCCGTGCACGGGTGGCTCCTGTAGGATCAAGGCAGCGGGAATGGCCAAAAAGGCAATCCCTGCCTGGAAGAAAAACGGTGTCCGCAGAGAGATTGCCGCCAGTATTCCCCCGAGAATCCCAGCCAGCGCCTCTGCAAAATTTCCGATCGATGTTATACGCCCCTCAAAACGGGTATATTTCCCGGAGGCTCCTGCCGATACAAGCGAGTCGTAGAGCATGGCTGAATCTGCGCCGGATATGAGACTCATTCCGATTCCAAGGATGGTCTCAGCGACAACAAACTGCCAGAATCCGGTAGATGTGCAATAGATCAGGAACCCCGCAAAGCCAAGAACAGAGCCGGCAAGCATGCTGGTGCGACGCCCGCTGGTGTCGGCAAAATATCCGGTTGGAATTTCGAATACCATGAGGGTTACGGAATAGATGGCCTGTAAGGTGAATATATCCTGCATGGTAAGGCCATTCGACCTGTAAAACAGGACAATAACGGGCATGATAAGATTCATCCATTTGGCGACCTTGATCAGGTATAATGCGTAAAGATTACGGTTCAGCGAAAACGACATAAGCAGAATGAAAAATATGAACCAACCAGGTATTACAGCTAAATAAATGGATAAAAATACAACACATATCCATTGTACAAAACTGGTCCTGCATAAAAAAACAACCCAGAGGTTATTGGGAAGAACAAGTTTGCCGGTACCATGGCGATTGATGTATACTCAGGCCATGCAAATGTGATTGATTGCAAAATAGAATTAATTTTGGGCCTGCTCCGAAAGGTCCGATCAACTGGATCCTGAGCGGAGTCGAAGGATGCAAACACATGATAATAAGGACACTTCGACTTCGCTCAGCGTCCGGTTTTCCGGTAAATTGCCTTTTCGGAGTGGACTCAAAGATAGAAAATCACCTGGAATCGCGGTTTTTAGATGTAAATCTGGTAACAGGCGCATTAAGCCCGGGTCAGCTATCTGAAAAACTTACCCGGATAACAAATGATATCCAGTGATCCGGTGTAAATTCAGCTGGCGCCGGAAAAACGCTGTTGATTCACGCAGTCTCCCATTGAGACCAGGTTAACTAAAAACAGAATATGGCGTATGTTTCTTTGCAATCCGAAATAGAGTAGCCATCGCCTCCGCCTGCTACAGAAGCAAGTTCCGACTCGGTGAGCACTTATGATCCGGGATCTGCGGGTAAAGGTGGCAGAATGAGGTACAGCGAGTTGCTTTGCTCCTGCAAAACTCGGAGTTTGATAGATTCGGGGAGTTTTATCTGCAACTCCTGTTCAATGGCAGCTTAGGGCACGTGGATACAATCCTGCCATGTAAAAATACGGTATTTATTGGAAAAGTTGGAAATGAGGGGCTGCCTTTTATGCAAAACATCATCATCCATCACGGCAATCAGAATTGCGCCTGCATGGTACAAGGCTGAAAAAATCACATACACCTGGTTACGCTGACCTGTTACCCCGCTGAGACCGATGTCTCGATCAGGATAATTGATTTTTTCCATCCAATGCCAATAATGTAAATCGTGAAGCAATTTAAATCGGTTTCAAAACATTTAGATACAAAACTTGACTTAAATCAAATTATAATTATATTTACCACAAAAATTCACAGCTGCAGGATCATACTATCGGGTATAAGACGGTTGTCGATTAAAGAGGGGTTTCTTTCCGGTATAGTTCCTACCAAAACATCCGACAGATGAAAACCGGATTATTATTACTCTTTTTCATGACCCTGCGGATATGCGCATCGGCCCAGTCAGGCGGGTCAGATGACGCAGTGACCCCTCCCCCGGGTGTAGTCATCACCTCCCTTTCAACCTCCGACGATATCGCCAGCGCGATGTCGTTACAATACGATGGGATGATTGTGGTTTCCGGCTTTTGCAATGCAAGTTTTACCTTGTTGAAATACACCCCCGAAGGCCGTCTGGATCCATCGTTCGGAACCGGGGGCGTTGTTAAAACCATCCATAAAACCGTAGAAGACCGAAGTTCGGCAACGCTGGTACTCGGCGACGGCAAGATCCTGATGGCCGGCAGCCTGTATGACAACAACGCCATGTACTTTGCGATGGTCAGGTACCAGCCTGACGGAAACTGGGACACTACCTTCGGTAATAAAGGACTGATCGTCAGGTCCATCGGCGAAGGGGATGATGTGGCCACCTCGATGGCGTTGCAGCCCGACGGAAAGATCATCGTGGCCGGGAGTTCAACCAATGGCAACTATGAGGATTTCGCGCTGGTGCGATTCAACTACAACGGGACCATGGACAGCACTTTCGGAAAAAACGGAATGGTCATCTCCAACATTAGCAGCGGTGATGACAGGATTGCCGCAGTCACCCTGCAACGCGACGGAAAGATCGTAGCGGCAGGTTCTGCAAACACAGATTTCGGGGTGGCCAGGTACCTTCCAAACGGGGAGCCCGACCGATCTTTCGGAGCCAATGGCATCGTAATCAAATCGTTGCAAAATGGCGAAGATCTGGCTCAAGGCGTTACCATCCAGCCCGACGGGAAGATCATCGTGGCAGGAAGCTCATTCAACGGTGACAATTTCGACTTTGCCGTCGCGCGGTTCACTCCGGAAGGCAGGCTGGATAAGACCTTCGGAAAGGAGGGCATCGTTTTGACCCCGGTCGGGGATGGCGATGACAAAGTAAACGCACTGGCCCTGCAACCCGATGGAAAGATCATCTTGGCGGGCAGTTCAGATAATGGTGCCGCCAACGACATCGCACTGATGAGGTTCAGCAACAGCGGGACCGCGGATGAATCTTTCGGTAAAAAAGGCCTTGTCATCACTTCAGTACAGAAAGGCGACGAGAATGCCTATTGCATCGCATTGCAGAAAGACCTTAAAATCGTCGTGGCTGGCAATTCAAACAACGGATTTAACAACGATTTTATCATCATCAGGTATCTGCCCGATGGCACACTGGATCCTGATTTCGGGAGGTAAGAACCATGTTTAAAAAAGTCATCAACGGCCGCACCGCAACCGACCTGATCGTTTATCTCGGGATTCCCCTGCTGATATGGAACACCTGCCGCGAATGGCTTGGCGATTACCCTGCCATGCTGATCTCGACCGTTCCGGGGATCCTCTACACACTCTTCACCTTTTTCAGGGATAAACAATACAGTGTTACCGGGCTTTTCATCCTAACGACCATGATCATCGGAAGCATCATGGACATCTATTCGAAAACGGCTCACCAGATGCTGTGGAACAATGTCTATCTAAACATCGGCCTGACCATCTTCTGGTTTTTCACGATGCTCATCAAAAGACCGATGGCAATGTATTTCTTTATCGATTATGCCTACCTGCACGGCGTAGAGAAGGAACACACACGAAAACTTTACCGGGAGATGCCTTTTTTCAGGTATTTCATGCTGCTTACCGCCTATCTGGCGCTCCAGGACCTGTCGGATGTCATTCTCCGGGTCTGGCTGATCGGAGTCTACGACGTTGCAGGTTTCAATACCATCAAAGTGATCACCCAGATCTGGGGTACTTCGACCACCGTGCTTTTTGTTTACTTCATCATTCTTATTGTGAAGAAGCTGCAGGAGCATGGCAAAAAATCTTCAGAAGAAAAATCACAGCAATAAACCGTTTCACCCTCAAAATTAACTAAAATGGAAAAGAAAGATTACTCAGTACCCCCGATGACCCCCAAAACCGCCTCCACGCCCGTTGTGGCTTCAACACCTGGCACCCCGGCGCTCACCGGCACCCCGGGCGCTCCTCCGACGGCAAGCACCCCCGGAACGCCCATACTGCCAGGAACCCCGGGAGGATCGGCAGCTATGCCCTCCGACTCATCGCCATCGACGGGAGAAGGAGAAGGAAAAGGAGGCCCTGCGGGCAAAATGCCCCCCATGCCATCTTTCCCCAAGATGCAGAACACCACCAACATGCAGAACACGACCAATTTCCAGGCAACGACAAAAATGCCCAATGTGAGCATGGACCAGTTCAAAATGAGCAAATTTTTCGAGATGCAGATGGAACATCACCGCACGCATCACCTCGAACCCAACGGCGACTGCAAGCCTCATCTCAAGGAAGAGGGTTGGAAATACTACATGAAATACAGGGGTTAGGTATTATATCTTTTTATTTTGTCAGGTCATGCACATGACCCGTCTTGCAGGTTTTTAATTAAACAGCATATTGTATTATGGATAAGAAGGAAAAACCAAAATCATTGCCATCGGGCAGCAATCCCGAGGAGATGAACCGTATGTTGAAGATCACACGTCCGAGTTACTGGATTTCCCTTTCTGCTTTAGGGCTCCTGACGCTTATCACCATCATCTGGGGCATTTTCGGAAGCATCCCGCAGCGCATCGATGGGCTGGGAGAGATCATCAGCGGCAAGGGTCTGCACGGCATCATCGCGCTTTATCCGGGCGGGGTGGAACAGGTCAATTTTGAACTTGGCGATAAGGTGATGGCCGGCGATGTGATGCTTCATCTCCTTCAGCCGCAGCTCAGGCATCAGCTGGTCGAACTCAATGCACAGCTGGATGTACTTATGCTGCAGGATTCACTGCTGCAGTACAGGGATCAGAACGACTTTCCAAACAAGATGCGGTTTTATAATCTTGAGGAGGTGAGGCTCAAAAAAGAACTTACCCAGCTGGAGGAACAAATCGCATTTCTCGAACTGAAGATGAACCAGCAGCAGGACCTGTGGGACAAAGGACTTGCAACACGGGAAAACTACATGGATGCAAAAAACCAGTTAGCCGACACCCGCAACAAGCGCACCCAGACCGAACAGGCCGTGAAGACAAACCAGCTTGACCAGCAGTCGTGGGATTATGACCGCACATACAAGCAGGAGGATTACCGCGGACAGATACAAATCCTGAAGAAAAAGATCCAGGACCTGCAGGATGATTACGACCGGCAAACCATCATCAGGAGTCCGGTCGACGGGATCATCGTCGACAAATCGGTGAGCAGCGGCGATTTTGTGAACGCAGGCACCCGGATGATGGTTGTGGAGGACATGGAAAACCAGAAGAACCACCTCCTCGACCTTTTCATCCCCTTCAATTCAAATGCCGTGGTGGAGCCCGGGATGGAGGTCATGATCGAGCCATTCACCGTTAACCACAACCTCTATGGCTGGCTCATGGGAGAAGTGGTGGAGGTGAACCATTTTGTTTCCAACACCAATTCAATCATCGACGAGCTGAACAATCCCGACCTGGTGGCGCTTATCCAGCAGCAGGGTCCGACCTACCGGGTTAAGATATTCCTTTTGCCCGACCCATCCACAAAAAGCGGTTTCATGTGGTCGAACAAGAAGGGGCCTCCCTACACCATCAACACAGGCACACTTTGCCACGCCTCAGTTCTTGTACGACAGAAACCGCCCATTGACTACATCATCCCCGTTTTGAAATCCTATTTCGAGTAATAACCTGAACAACCAATCGAGACCTTATTATGGGCAACGATCATGTGAAAAAAAAGGTTCCGGTCCTGCTTCAGATCGGGGAAAACGAATCAGGCCCGGTGGCGCTCAGCATGGTATTTTCCTATTACCATTGCTGGCCTGCGAAGGACGGACTAAACCAGGAATGCGGTGTTTCCGACAATTCCAAAATTCCTGCCGAACGCCTGATGAAGGTTGCAAAGGCGCACGAATTCGATGCAAACATAACGACCTGCGACGTCAGTGCGCTGAAGTCAGCTCCCATGCCGGCGATTATCGGCATCAAGGGGGGATATTTCAATGTACTTACAGGCTATACGGGCGAATTATACCTGCTCAACGACACACATGAAGGGCAGAAAAAACTGGGGGCTGCTGACCTGGAACAGATTTTCGACGGGAATTTGCTGACATTTAAACCCGGAGCCGCCTTCAAGCCCGACAAGCATGAATTCGGTTTTGTCGACAAGATATGGGGCCGGATCCGCAACAGCCGGTTCGACCTTATGTATGTGCTCATCTGCGGGGCGATCCTCGTCATCCCGGCCGTGATACTGGCCGGATTGAACAAACTGTTCTTCGACGACATCATCGACCTCAACCAGCCACGCTATTTCAGGCCCATGCTGCTGCTTATTGCCGGGCTTTTCTTCTTCAACGGCATCCTGACCTTTCTCCAGCAGAAGATCCTGGTCAAAATTGAGTTGCGCCTCGCCATCGTTGAATCATCGAAACTGCTCCTTCACATCCTGAAACTGCCCATCAGGTTTTTCATGACCCGGCAACCCGGAGAGATCTTCAAACGCGTCCAGCTGAACGACGACCTGGCATCGCTGCTTTCCACCCAGCTTACCTCGACAGTTTCAAACATGATCACGGTGATCCTCTATGCGGTGGTCATGATCCAGTACAACCTGCTTTTGACGGTCATCGGGGTTTCGGTGATCCTGGTGAATCTTTTTGTGCTACGGATCATTTCAGAAAAGCGTTCAACCCTGAACCAATTGCTTTTCGAGCGGAACCAGCGCACCTTCAGCACAGCGGGCGTCGGGCTTGAGCAAATCGAGACCATCAAGGCGACCGGTTCCGAAAATGATTTTTACGGCCTCTGGTCGGGAAGCCTCTCCAACGCGGTCATCTATGACCAGAAACTGAATGTCACTTCGAACCTGCTTGACGCCCTCCCCGATTTCCTGTCGAACCTCAACAACATCATCCTGCTCACCCTGGGGGGCCTGCTGGTCATTTACGGCGACATGACCATCGGTATTTTCATCGCCTTCCAGAGCCTCATGTCCAATTTCACCGGCCCGGTCAAGTCGGTGGTGTCGATGGGCAGCGACCTCCAGGTGGCGAAAAGCAACCTTAACACCATCCAGGATGCCCTTTCGACCCGCGAAGACATCTACTTTTCCGGTGAGGTCAGCGCTGATCCTGCTTTACTGGAACCGGACGCTTCAAAGCTTCACGGATATCTGGACTTTAAAAATGTGACCTTCGGATACGACCGTTTTGCGGATCCCCTCATTTCGGACTTCTCCCTGCATGTTGAGCCGGGAAAGCGCGTGGCCCTGGTGGGAGGTTCGGGTTCGGGCAAGTCGACACTGGCCAAGCTTGTTGCGGGCCTTTACCACCCCTGGGAAGGGGATATCCTTTTCGATGGGAAACCGAGGACCGCTTTTGCGCAGGATGTGATCAGGAACTCCATCTCGCTGGTCGACCAGGAGATCTTCCTCTTTCGCGGCACGGTCAATGAAAATATCACTATGTGGAACAACACCATCCAGACCCCCGACATCATCCTGTCGACCAGGGATGCCTGCATACACGATGTCATTTCTTCGCGCCCCGGCGGGTACAACGGACTCCTCATCAACGCCGGCAGCAACCTGAGTGGCGGGCAGCGCCAGCGCATCGAAATCGCCCGGGCCCTCGTGGTCAACCCGACCATCCTTGTCATGGATGAAGCCACCAGCGCCCTCGATGCGAACACGGAGAAAACCATAGACAACAACATCCGGCGCAGGGGTTGCACCACCCTGATCATTGCGCACCGGCTGAGCACTATCAGGGACTGTGACGAGATCATCGTTCTGGAGCGGGGGAAAGTCGTCCAGCGCGGCACCCACGATGAGATGATCCGCGATCAGCAGGGACTTTATTATAAACTGGTAAACCTCAACTGACATGGACCAGCAGCCGATATCATCGTATTACCAGCAGGCCGTCCAGTTGCCCGGCAACAAGGTCCTGCCCCTTTTGAGCGATAAACCGCGGGCATTCTATCTTGAATCGGGTGAAGCCGACCTGTTTTATGTCGAGAATCTTCCCTCCGGGCCAGGTCGCAGGCTTTTCCTGCTTCGATTTTCCGCCCCCTTCCTTATTCCGGCGTTCAGCACGAACGATGCATTCTCGCTGGTTGTCAGCGCACTCAGCCCATGTACCATCGGAGTGATCGAAGAACCAGGACTTACCCGTCTTTTCTCTGAAAATCGCGGGGATGCCGCCAGGCTTACCGATCAGTGGATGCTGAACCTTTCGGCCGGACTGAACAATTTCGGAACCCTGCCTCTGCTGAACGGGATTTCGGCCATGCCGCAGTTCATACCCGATGCAGCGAAATGTTACAGCTCCGGAACGCCATCGGAGGTGATCTGGATCGAATCGTCAGGGCTTAAACCACTCTACTTCAATTTCGCCGATCCCGGCGCTGGGTGCCCAGCTCTTCTGCCGCTGACCTCGAACCTTTGGATGAAGCCCGGCGCGGCAATACCCAAAGTGGTTTTAACAACCGCGCAGGCCATAACCAGGCCGGACTTTCTGCCTTCCCTTCTTGGATTTAACCGCATCATCATCCCGGTACTTAAAAGACTCCATTCCGACCTGAGCCAGGTAGAACTTGCCCATGTAAAAGACACCTATTCTTTCAGGACCAATGCGATCTTCAACTCCATCACCCGCTTCAAGTCGATCATCACCGGGAAATCGACCGACACTCTGTTCGAAGGCAGGAGTGACGCGCAGGAAGGAGCCTCAACAGCGCTCAGCCCAAACATCCTGTTGCTGCAAGTTGTGCAACTTGTGGGTAAAAGCGAGCTGATTGAATTCACCGATCCGGGTAACCGCATCAGCGGGAAACATGATTTTCTCTGGAACATCCTGAGGGCTTCGAACATCAGGTCACGACAGGTCACGCTGGAGCCGCACTGGTGGACCAACAACGCCGGGTCGATGCTCGGATTCCTCAAGGCGGACCAGACGCCGGTGGCCCTGATCGCCAAGGGGAACACCGCTTACTGGATGATCGACCTGAAGAACAAACGGAAAGAGATCGTCAACGAGCAGGTAACGGAATTGCTGGATCCCAGGGCCTTCAGTTTTTTCACACCCTTTCCCAAAGGCAAGCTGGGAGGAAAGGACCTGATCAGGTTTGCCCTGCAATTCACCTACCGCGATATCATCAGTTTCCTTGTCATCGGCGTTATCGGCGCCTTGCTTGCCCTGATCATTCCCGTGGTGGGAGGGTATATTTTTAACACGGTCATCCCCAGCGGCAGCACCCGTGAGCTATGGCAAATCGGCGCGATCATGGTAATCTGCGTTATTACCATCGGCCTGCTGAACTTTGCAAAATCGATCGCGGTGCTGAGAATGGCTGGCAAGGCGGGCTACAAGCTTCAGTCGGCGCTCTGGGACCGGATCCTCTCCCTGAAAGTTGATTTCTTCAGGAATTACAGTCCGGGGAACCTGGCCGAACGCAGCATGGGTATTGAACGGATTCGCGACACCCTGTCGACCACCGTGCTCGGGGCCATCATCTCGGGTATTTTCTCAATTTTTTACCTGGCCCTGCTTTTCTTCTACGATCTCAAGCTTGCGCTCCTTGCCCTGGCATTGGGCCTCGTGGTGGCTGGGTTCACCCTCACCATCAGCCTGCTGGCTTACAAGCACGTCGTTTTCATGCGAAGGATGGATGCCATGATTTCGGGATTCCTGCTGATGGCCATCCGAGGGATCAACAAGATCAGGGTGACAGGCAGTAAGGAAAAGGTGTTCGCCCTGTGGGCCGACCGATACGCGCAGCAGAAGGACCATTACCGGCAGAAACGCACACTGCTCATGGTGGCGAGTATTTTCACCGTCACATTCCCGGTACTTGCCTCCATGCTGATCTTTATCAGGGTTTACAGCATTTTCACCTCAGGGGTGCCCGGGTTCGGTATCGGTGACTTCGTCGCATTTAACAGCGCCTATCTCAGTTTCCAGGGAGCCCTTATACAAACGTTTATGGTTACGGTACCCCTGCTTAACATCAAACCGACCTACGAACTGTTCCAGCCCATTTTAGAAGCAGAGACCGAAGATACAAATGAAAAACTCGATCCGGGTGAACTCAGCGGAGGCATCGAGGTGACGAACCTGAGTTTCAAATATTCCGAATCACCCGACTGGAGCCTGAAGGATCTCACCTTTACCATACGCCCCGGTGAGTTTGTGGCTTTCACTGGCAGTTCGGGATCGGGCAAATCGACGCTGATCAGGCTACTATTGGGATTCGAGTATTATAATGTGGGCAGCATCCTTTTCGACAATAAGGAGTTGAAGAGCCTTGATATCAGGAGCGTTAGGGATCAGCTGGGCGTCGTGCTGCAGAATTCCAAGATCATGCAGGGGACGGTGCTTTACAATATCACCGGTTCCTCCATGTATACCGAGGAGGAGGCTTGGAAAGCCGCCGAGATGGCCGGGTGCAAAGAGGAGATCGACAACCTGCCCAACAAGATGTACACGATCCTTCCGCCGGGAGGCGACATTCTATCTGGAGGCCAGCAGCAACGGATCATCATTGCCCGGGCGCTCATACGCAACCCGAAAATTCTGATCTTCGACGAAGCCACCTCTGCGCTTGACAATGAGACACAGCAGATCGTGAGTCTCAGCATTGACAAGATGAGCGCAACCAGGATCGTGATCGCCCACCGCCTCAGCACCATTATCAATGCCGACCGGATCTTCGTGCTCGACAAAGGAGCACTTATCGAGCAGGGAACCTATAAGGAACTGGTCGAAAAGAACGGTTTTTTTGCCGAACTGACCCGCAGGCAGCTTGCCTGACATTATTGACCTACACAATGAGGAGGTAAACCAACAATAAGGTAACATCCGATGAAAAAGAGCATTCTAATCATACTTCTTATAGCTGCAGGATTCATTCCGGCGACAGGACAGCAGACATTCAACTACGACTCACTGTCGATACTCCGGGTACTTCTTTATGGCCTTGAATCCAATTACGACATCCGGATCAAGCGGCAGATCGTCGGCGGAAGCCAGGGACAGGTGCAAGCCAGCAAAGGGGCGTTCAACCCGGATCTCTCCTTGTCAGGGTATGGCTTTTATGGCACCGACCCGACCGTCACCTTTTTCGATTCCTATTACGTGAGCGGACAATTGGTGGTGCCCACCCGATTCGGGGCCAAGTTTTACACAGGCTTTAAACTGTCGACCATGACCGAGATCATCTCGGGCGTGCCCAACTATTACCCCAGCACCAACATGCCGATCAACGAATCGGGGATGTGGGCAGGCGTGACCATGCCCCTGTTGCGCAATTTCGGGAGAAACAACAGCAACAATGTCAGCCTGCGCGCCGCTATGATGATGAACCAGGCGCAGAACATCTCCTTCTCCGATGAGATCTGTGTTTTCATAAAATCGACGCTTTCGTCATACTACAATTCATACCAGAGGTTGAGGGTGTTCAAAATTCTCAGCAACGCGGAAAAGGACGCCAAAGAGTATCTCTCCGCCATCCAGACCATGATCGACGACGAGCAGATCCCCAAATCGGAAATTTTCAGGGCGAAGGCTTACGAAACCAACATCAACCAGCAGTTTTCACAGTCGAAAAATGAGATCAACAAATCCCTGTACGACCTGGTGACATCGGTTGGCGGCGCCGGTAACATCAGCCTGAATGCCTATCCAGGTTTCTCGATTCGCTTCCCGATCCGGCAACCTTCCCCTGGGAGAGCTATGCAGATTATATTTACAGGAATGCTGATTCGCTCATTGCCAGGTCCAATTATTTTAAAAGTCAGAAACTTGCCACCGGTGCAAGCCAGATCGAGATGACCGGCGCCAGGTTCAACAAGCGAAATGAGATGACCCTCGATCTTCGTTATTACTATTTCGGGTCAACTGCCTATCAACCCTTTTCCGATTTTACCCAAACATTCAGCAGCGACAGTCCGGGCTCATCGGTTAACCTGACCCTTACCTACAAGCTTCCGTTCGCGAACGATGTTCAAAAGGGACAGTACCTGACCAAGCTGTCGGCTTATGAATCGAACAACATACA
>Ga0247842_10006776_pt1 | contig 12774 bp, 12 predicted proteins | sample LaCruzMarch2015__3_FD_192411 | JGI IMG/M metagenome (GOLD analysis project Ga0247842, IMG submission 192411) | Freshwater microbial communities from meromictic Lake La Cruz, Castile-La Mancha, Spain - LaCruzMarch2015_19m | ecosystem: Environmental > Aquatic > Freshwater > Lake | place: Spain...
CTTGCTGAACCGCTATTTCCATAATCGCCGCATCCTTGATCTCAAACTTGCGCATGGCTCCCTCCTTTTTGCCTCCACTATAGCAGAAAGAATCAACATGCGCAATTATTTATGTCGTTATGTATAGTTCGCCCTGAAAAACAGTGTTTTAAAAAGTTTTTAGAAGTTCTGTTCTTTGACAACTTAAGATAATTGTGGATGAGAAGGGATTCCGGGGGTGATTTTCCCTATGCCGCCCGTTTCATTTCCCTTAATGCCCCCTTTTCTTCCTTTTGCATGTGGAGATGGACGATCTTTTTCGTGTTCCAGGCCAAGGTGGCCCATACAACATTCACGGTATCACCAGCAGCCCCCTTATACCGGCAGCGATTCATCCGATGATCACACTTGAGGTGACCGATGATCGGTTCGATTTTTACCCGTTGCTTCACGGCTCTTTTGAACCATGCTTCCCGGTTGTTTGGGTGAGGTGTCTTTCCCTTCTTGGGGATGGCGATTCGCTTAACTCCCCATCGTCTGCGGCAGTTCTCCTGCTTTTTGAGGGCCTGATCGAACCCTCGATCTCCGGTGAGCTCCTGGGGAGGTTGCCCCGTGTTCGCTTTGATTCCGGTGATCAGCTTTCCTATGGTCTTCACATCGGCGACGTTGTGTTGATACTCAGCATGGGAAAGGATCAAGCCGTCGTCATTCTTCGTGAGGGCTACGATAGCGCCGAACTCACAATCAGGATGACTCTTCCCTTTCTTGATAACTGCCACGTCTGGTTCATGCAGAGAGTAGATCCGATTCTTGGGAGTTTCGCCGGAGAGCACCTGTTTCGTTTGTTCGACTATTCTCTTTCCAATAGAGACCAGACGGTTGAGTTTCCGCCCATACTCCTGGAAGCCGCGACTATAAAGGCTGTTTGCTACCCCGGCGGCTTGCTCGACCACATGGCGGGTCATCTCTTTGAGTTCTTTGATCGCTTCTTTCCTGCTTTCCGGGTTTTTCCGGTGGAACTTCTTGATCCCGAGGAGGAGTTTCTTTCCGGTTCTGACATAGGTGCGAAAGGGTTTGCGAAGGGTTACCTCCTCACGAACCCTCTTGACCTGCTTGACGATCTTCTCACGAATCCGGTACAGCAGATCGGCGTCAGTGGGATATGCAATGTTCTTCGGCTGCGCGGTGGTATCTACTGCCACCCGTCTGGTCTTCACCAGCCCCATGCCTGACCAGGCTTCGAACAACACGGCCTCTATCTGCTTCATCCCCTCCGTGCCGATACGATTCCGAAACTTCACCAGGGATGAGGCTTCCAGAAGCTGACCACTTTGAAAGGAATTGAATCCACATAAGCACTGCCAATATGCATTCTCATGAAGCATCTCAACGGCCCGTTCATCAGAACAATCATATCGGTGTTTCAGAATATGGATGCCCACCATCAAGCGGATCGACTTCCCTTGGCGACCTAAAGGACTATAGTAGGCGCCAAGCACATCGTGGAGACCATCCCAATCGATCAGTCTGGCAGCGCGGAGCAGTTCATGCTCCGAATTGAGAACATCCGAAAAAAGAGTCTCGAACATAAGAAGTTGCCTTTCTGGAATTTGTACTTTCATATTAAACACTTATAGCACATTTTCCAGACAAAAACAACCTTAATTCCACAAATATCTTCAGTTTTCAAAGAGCAGCATCAATATTCATGCGGGTTTAAAGCCGCATTTTTCAGGGCGAACTACCTAAGTGGGGTGGTATCTCTGGATTCGGCTCCACTACTCCTGGGACTGGAGAAGCCATATCTCCAGTCCCTTTACATATAAAAATCGAGGATCGCTGCAAAGGTGTTATCTTCGAATTGAGAGACCGGGTGAACCATCCCGGTCTCTCCCTCCATTTTGTGTGTCGGGTGTTAAGCTGAATCTACAAGGCAAGTTCCTGATGCCTGACACCGCCAGATGCTGCCGGGTGCTGGAGCAGCGTGACAGTAGTTTGTAATCTGAGTAGTATGAGTATATCGGGCGGGCTATGCAAGTCCTGTAAAGCAGAGCTCCTTCTGAAGAATGGAGACATATCCCTCGGCAGCAGACAATTGTTATGGGCAGGCAGTCTTCTGCTGGCGAGGCGAATCCACAGGTTATGCGGACGCCGGATGTTCTCGATATTAATGCTATTATCATGGTGCGAGGAAAGAGACCATTTACGGAAACTATCCGTCTTACCGAAGAACTGCAGACCCTCATCCTTGTCACAAAGTATATTATCTTTAAAACAGCTGGAAGATCATATGCTAAAGCTATTATATACTGTCTTGAAAGGGCCGTCGACAAACATGCTTTCTAATGAAACCGTCATCTATGAAAACTACTTTCCTGTTGAAGGAGGCACTTATAAAAATGCCGGATATGCATCAAGCCAAATCAAGGCCATGCTCAAACGCATGAAACTCTCCAAGGATGTCTTCCGCAGAGCTGCGTTAGTCACCTATGAATCGGAAATCAATATCGCCTCCTACGCCAACCACGGCAAGATCGTCCTCCGCGTTACCAACGATCACGTTATGATCGAAGCCATAGATGAGGGACCGGGTATTGTTGATATAAAACTTGCCATGAAGAAAGGTTATTCCACGGCAACGGAAAGGGTAAGAAAAATGGGATTTGGCGCTGGTATGGGATTATGCAATATTAAAAAATTTTCCGATTGTTTCCGCATTACGTCGGAGATTGGTAAAGGAACACATCTGAAAATGGTCATCAAACTAGATAATGATTTTAATGGCATATAAGCTTAAAGATATTTATTGTGAATTTATGACGCTTGTCGAATCATTGATCGGAAGCGTAAGCATCGCTTTACATATGAAGGAGGAAGCAATTCATGAAAGCGGATAATGACGAATTAATCAAAGAATTTTCAGCAGCCAAGATAGCGAAGCTGGAAGAAATCATCGCCAAATTCAAGGGGAAACCAGGAGGTTTGATTCCTGTTCTTGAGGAAGCGCAGGTTATTCTCGAATACCTGCCCGTTCCCATCCAGAAGAAGATCGCCAAAGGTTTGAACCTTCCCTTCAGCCGTGTTTACGGCGTTGTCACCTTTTACTCATTTTTTACCATGACCCCCCGGGGAAGGCATACCGTCCGCGTCTGTCTCGGCACCGCCTGTTACGTGCGGGGGGGCAAGGCCCTTGCGGAAGCCATTGAAAAAAATTACGGCGTCAAAGAGGGAGAAACGACTACGGACCGCAAGTTTACCTATGAGTCGGTCCGTTGCCTGGGGGCCTGTGGCCTCGGACCGGTCGTTGTTGTGGACAATGACGTTCACGGACGGGTCAAGCCGGGGAAAGTCAAAGATATCTTAAATGCTTATAACTGAGAGAATGTGAGGATACCTTATGGCAAAGATCACGATTGAAGATTTAAAGAAAATCAAGGAGCGGGTCCATGCGGAAACGGCCCTGCGGGATGGTCACCTGCGTGTCAAGGTCACCGTTCATATGGGGACCTGCGGTATCGCTTCGGGGGCCAAGGAAGTCATGGAGGCCCTGTTGAGGGAAATTGAAGAAGCCGGGGTGACGGATGTGGCCGTTACCACTTCGGGTTGCATGGGTCTCTGCAGCAGGGAACCCCTGGTTACCGTCGAGATACTCAACCAGGACCCGATCAAGTACGAATACATGAATTCAAACAAAATGCGTCAGGTCTTCAAACGGCACATTCTGGAAGGAGAGATTCAGAATCCCTTCGTACTGGCCAGGGGCGCGGAAACACAAAAATAGAAGGAGGATATGAACCTAATGAAGGTATTCCGATCACACTTACTGATTTGTGGCGGCACCGGCTGCCATGCCTCCGGAAGTCTGAACGTCAAGAAGGCATTAGTTGCGGAGCTGGTCAAACGAAAGCTCTCCGAAGAGATCAAGATCGTAGAAACGGGGTGTAACGGCTTCTGCGCCATGGGTCCGATCATGGTCGTCTATCCCGAAGGCGTCATCTATATGCTGATCAAACCCGAAGACATCCCTGAACTTGTAGAAGAACACCTGATCAAGGGCCGGATTCTCGAACGGCTCCTCTACAGGGAACCCACTACGGAGGAGATTATCCCGACAATGCAGGAGATCCCCTTTTTCGCTCTCCAGGAGCTGCGGGTCCTCAGGAACCGGGGGCTCATCGATCCGGAGAAAATCGAAGAATATATTGCCCGGGACGGCTACCAGGGAATGGCCAAGGCCCTGACCGAAATGACCGCCACGGACATCGTCCAGGAAGTACTCGCTTCGGGTCTGCGCGGTCGTGGCGGTGCGGGCTTCCCCACCGGTCTGAAGTGGAAGTTTGCCGCTGCCTCTCCCGGGGACGTCAAGTATGTTTTGTGTAACGCCGACGAAGGGGACCCCGGGGCCTTCATGGACCGGAGTGTCCTCGAAGCGGACCCCCATGCCGTCCTCGAGGGTATGGTCATCGCCGCCAAGGCCATCGGTTCCAATAATGGCTATATTTACTGCCGCGCCGAATATCCCCTGGCCATCCATCGCTTGAATATCGCCATTGGCCAGGCCAAGGACATGGGCCTGCTGGGCAGGAATATCTTGGGCACGGGCTTTGACTTTGATCTGGAGATCTATCAGGGGGCCGGGGCCTTTGTCTGTGGCGAGGAAACAGCCTTGATGACCTCCATTGAAGGAAAGAGAGGGATGCCCCGTCCCCGTCCGCCCTTCCCCGCCATCGCCGGTCTCTGGCAGCGACCGTCCGTCCTCAATAACGTGGAAACCCTCGCCAATATAGGCCAGATCATCCTCCGGGGCAGCGCCTGGTATGCCAGCGTAGGAACGGAAAGAAGTAAGGGCACAAAGGTCTTTGCCCTTACCGGGGACGTCAACAACGTCGGTCTCGTGGAAGTGCCTATGGGTACCACCCTCGGAACCATCGTCTTTGATATCGGCGGCGGAATTCCCAAAGGCAAGAAATTTAAAGCCGCCCAGTTGGGAGGACCATCGGGAGGCATGATTCCCATGGAGCACCTCAATGCCCCTATCGACTATGAGAAGGTGGCGGAACTGGGCGCCATCATGGGGTCCGGCGGTATGATCGTCATGAACGAGGATTCCTGTGCTGTCGACATGGCCCGGTTCTTCATGGATTTCTGCCAGGACGAGTCCTGCGGCAAGTGTACGCCCTGCCGGGAAGGAACCAAGCGGATGCTCCAGATCCTGGTGAATATTACTCAGGGTAAGGGCAAGGAAGGGGATATCGAACTGCTGGAGGAGATGGCGCCCATCATCAAGGACGCCTCCCTCTGTGGCCTGGGCCAGACGGCTCCGAACCCGGTCCTCAGCACCATCCGTTATTTCCGGAAGGAATATGAGGATCACATCCGTAACCACCGTTGTAACGCGGCAGTCTGTACCGCACTGTTCAAGTCCCCCTGTCAGCATACCTGTCCCATTGAAATGGACATTCCCTCCTACATCGCCCTGATCCGGGCCAACCGCATGGAAGATGCCTACAAGGTGCTGCTCCGCACCAATCCTTTCCCGTCGGTCTGCGGGCGGGTCTGCGACCATAAATGTCAGACCAAATGCCGTCGCGGCAAGATGGATGAACCGATCGCCATCAAGTTCCTCAAACGCTTCATCACCGACAACGCCCCGCGACCGAAGATCGAACCGGTTCCCGTAACCCGTAAAGAAAAGATCGCCGTCATCGGCGCCGGCCCAGCCGGCCTTACGGCGGCCCGGGACCTGGCCTTGCGTGGTTACAAGGTTACGGTTTTCGAAGAGCTTTCCGAACCGGGCGGCATGCTCCGCTGGGCCATTCCCGCCTACCGCCTCCCCCGAAACATCATAGCAAACGAAATCGCCGATGTGACGGCTTTGGGGGTGGATATTAAATGCAATATCCGGGTAGGTCGGGATCTGCCTTTCGCAACCGTCAGCAAAGATTTCGATTATGTCTACCTGGCCCCCGGGGCCCACAAGAGCCAGAAGATGGGTGTGGCCGGGGAAGACATCCCCGGCGTCCACGGGGGAGTGGAGTTCCTCCGGGATTTCAACGCTCATGAAGACGCCTGGGTTAAAGGTGAAAAAACCTTGGGATCGAAGGTCGCCGTGATCGGCGGCGGGAATTCGGCCATTGACGCCGCCCGGGTGGCCCTGCGTCTCGGAGCCGACGTCACGATCCTCTATCGCCGGGAGCGGAAGGATATGCCCGCGGCGAGCGAAGAGATCATCGCCGCGGAAGAAGAAGGGATCAAGATCGAATACCTCGTCGCCCCCCTGAAGATCGAGGCCAAAAAAGGCAAAGTCTCCGGCATCACCTGTGAACGGATGAAGTTGGGCGAGTTCGACCGCAGTGGTAGAAAAAGACCGATAGCCATCCCCGGTTCGGCCTTCACCCTGGCGGTGGACGCCATTGTGGCTTCCATCGGCCAGGCCCCGGATCTGACCTTTGTACCCAAAAACAGCGGTGTCTCCGTAAATAAGTGGGATTGCTTCGATCTGGCGAAGGGCAGCAAGTCCCAGACTACCGACGCCAGATTCTATGCCGGCGGCGACGCCGTGACGGGACCCGATACGGTTATCGGGGCCATCGCCGCGGGTCATCAGGCGGCGCGGGATATGGACGCCGCTATCCGGCTGGCCGCTGGCGAACCGAACTTTGAAGAACCGGCGGAAGAAAAGATCGATATTCCGCTAATCATCGACGAGGAGGGCGAGGAAGCGCCCCAGGGGAAAATGCCGGAATTACACGGGGCAGAGCGGAAAATAAGCTTTGTGGAAGTGGAACTCGGCTTCTCCATGGAAGACGCCGTCAAGGAGGCAGCCCGCTGCCTCCGGTGTGACGCGGAAGTTTGATTGAATATATGAGCGATTCACGCGCATCCAAACTGGCCGGGCTCCTGGTTGACTATTCCGTAGCCGTACAGCCCGGCGATAAAGTAGTGATCAACGGCGGCGCCGATGCGGGGCCGCTTCTGCGGGAAGTCTATGCCGCCGTCTTGAAGGCGGGAGGTAATCCCCTCCTGCTTGTTTCCCTGCCCGGCATGGACGAGATACTCTACCGGCATGCGACGGATGAGCAGTTGCGCTTTGTGGCGCCGCCGGTCAAGGCGATCATGGAAACCTACGATGTAAGTATTTCCGTCGCCAGTACTGATAACACAAGAAGTCTGAGCGGCGTCGATCCCGGCAAGGTAATGCTCCGCAGCCAGGGACGTCGTGAGATCCTTGATATTTTTATGGCCCGGGCGGCCCGGGGGGAACTGCGCTGGACGGGGACCCTGTTCCCGACCAACGCTTACGCCCAAGACGCCGATATGAGTCTGTCCGATTATGAAGACTTTGTCTATGGGGCCTGCCTGCCCGACCTCAACGACCCGGTGGCTTACTGGCGGAATTTTTCCGCCCGGCAACAAAAGATCATCGATTGGTTGGAAGGAAAGAAACAGGTTCATATCCGGGGCCGGGATACGGATCTACGCCTGAGCATCGCGGGTCGGGTCTTCCGCAATTGCGATGGTCATCACAACATGCCGGACGGCGAAATTTTTACGGGACCCGTCGAAGACAGCCTGGAGGGGCATGTGTGCTTTTCTTATCCCGCCATTTACCAAGGGCGGGAAGTAACGGGGGTAAGGCTTGATTTTGAAAAGGGAAAAGTTGTGCAGGCCCGGGCGGAAAAGAACGAGGAATTCCTCCTCAAGATGCTCGCTACTGACGAAGGGTCCCGTTACGCCGGCGAGTTCGCCATCGGAACCAATGAAGGGATCAGGAAATTCACCCGCCAGATCCTCTTCGACGAAAAGATCGCCGGCAGCTTTCATCTGGCCCTGGGATCGGGGTATCCGGAAACGGGGAGCGTTAACAAATCGGCCATACACTGGGACATGATCTGTGACCTCCGGGAAGGGGGCGAGATCAGGGTGGACGGTGAATTGTTCTATAAGGACGGTAAATTTGTGATCAACCTCCCATAGCGGGTGAGGTCTCATATAATGTTCGTGACTCAAGTGATATTAAGGAGTGTGACATGGAAAAAAAGATCCCCATAACAATTGATGGCAGGGAAATTGAGGCAACGGCGGGCCAGATGATCCTGGAAGTCGCCAGGGAAAACGGAATTTTTATCCCGACCCTTTGCTATTACCCGGGCACAACCAAAGTCGGCGCCTGTCGCGTCTGCGTGGTGGACGTCGAGGGCGCTCGTTCCCTCGTCGCCTCCTGTTGCATGCCCGTCAGCCCCGGCATGGTTATCAGGACGGATACCAAGAAAGTTCGCGATGCCCAGCGTCTTATCGTGGAGCTGCTCTGGGCCTCGGGCGATCATAATTGCCTGACCTGCGAACAGAACGGCAATTGCGATCTCCAGAATCTTGTTTACTGGCTCGAACTGGAGACACCCCGCTTCAGTATCCAGTTCCCTAAATACAAACAGGAAACGACCAATACCATGATCTCCCGGGACCTGAACAAATGCATCCTCTGCGGGCGCTGTATCCGGGCCTGCAACGAGATCCAGGTCAATGAGGTCCTTGATTTTTCCAAGCGCGGTTCCCGGGCCAAGGTCGGCCCCGCCTTTGATGCCGATTATATTGATTCGGAATGTTTCTTCTGCGGGGAATGCGCCGATGTCTGTCCCGTAGGGGCCATCACCTTCCGCCAGTCCCGCTTCAAGGGCCGGCCCTGGGAGATACAGAAGGTCAAGACAACCTGTACTTACTGCGGCGTCGGTTGCCAGATGGATCTCAATATACACAACGGAAAGATCGTCAAGGTCACCGGCAACCGGGATTATGCCCAGCCTAACGGCGGCAGTCTCTGCATCAAGGGGCGCTTCGGTCTCGACTTTGTCAACCATCCTGATCGATTGAAGAAACCCCTGATTCGCAAAGAAAAGGGAGGGGAGCTGACGGAGGCGTCCTGGGACGAGGCCCTGGAGCTCATTTCCAAAAAGTTCGCGGAGATCAAAAAGAAAGACGGCGCCGACAGCATCGCCGGTCTCTCGTCGGCCCGATGCACCAACGAAGAGAATTATCTCTTCCAGAAATTCATGCGGGCGGTGGTCGGAACCAACAATGTCGATCACTGTGCCCGTCTCTGACACTCCGTAACGGTGGCCGGTCTGGCCGCCGCCTTCGGCAGTGGAGCAATGACGAATTCCATCGATGAGATCGAATTTACCGATCTGATCCTGGCAACGGGAACCAATACCACGGAAAATCACCCCGTTATCGGCATGAAGGTGAAACGGGCCGTTCGTCAGCACGGGGCCAAGCTCATCGTTATCGACCCCCGTGAGATCGACCTGGTGAAATACGCCGATCTCTGGCTGCGCCAGGCCCCGGGGTCCGACGTTGCAGTCCTCAACGGCCTTATGAATGTCATGATCACGGAAAACCTTTATGACAAGGACTATGTGGAGAGCCGCACCGAAGGCTTTGAAGCCCTGAAAAAGACGGTGGGAAAATACACCCCGGAGTACGTGGAGAAGATCTCCGGCATTCCGGCGGATGATCTCCGGACCGCCGCCCGGATGTACGGCCGGGCCAACAGGGCCTCTATCCTCTATGCCATGGGGATAACCCAGCATATCACCGGCACCGACAACGTCAAGTCCGTCGCCAACCTGTCCATGCTCGGCGGCAACGTCGGCATCGAGGGAGGCGGCGTCAACCCCCTGCGGGGACAGAACAACGTCCAGGGAGCCTGCGATATGGGGGCCCTGCCCAATGTTTATCCCGCCTACCAGCAGGTGGCCAGCGACGAGGCCAGGGTCAAATTCGAAAAGGCCTGGGGGGCAAAACTCTCGGCAAGGGTAGGCCTGACGATCATAGAAATCATGGAAGGGGCTCATAAGGGCTCGATCAAGGGTCTCTACATCATGGGTGAAAACCCCATGATCTCCGATCCCGACCTCTCCCATGTGGAGGCGTCGTTGAAACACCTCGATTTTCTCGTTGTCCAGGATATCTTCCTGACCGAGACGGCGCGGCTTGCCGACGTGGTTCTTCCCTCCGCCTGTTTCGTTGAAAAGGACGGCACCTTCTCCAATACGGAAAGGCGGGTCCAGCGGATCAGAAAGGCCCTCGCCCCGCCCGGGGAGGCCAAAAGCGACTGGGAAATCATCGCCGCCATTTCCAACCGCATGGGCTATGCCATGAATTATTCCTCCGCCCAGGAAATCATGGAGGAGATCAGCCGGATGACCCCCAGTTACGGCGGGATAACCTACAAGCGCCTGGAGAAAAACGGCCTCCAGTGGCCCTGCCCCACCCCGGACCACAAAGGGACCAAATTTCTCCATAAGGATCGCTTCACCCGGGGGCTGGGTCTGTTCCATGCCATCGACTATATTCCCCCGGCGGAACTCCCCAATGAGGCCTACCCGATGTTCATGACCACCGGACGGGTCCTGTATCATTACCACACGGGAACAATGACACGCCTCTCCAAAGGGGCAATGGAACGCTGCCCGGAGAGCCTCGTGGAAATCAATCCCCTCGATGCGAATAAACTAGGTATTGAGGACGGCCAGATGGTCAAGGTATCGTCCCGCCGGGGTAAAGTCACGGCTAAGGCGAAGCTGACGGAAAAGTCGGCGGCCGGCTCCATCTTCATGAACTTCCACTTCCATGAGGCGGCGGTGAACCTGCTGACCAATCCGGCCCTGGATCCCATCGGCAAAATTCCCGAGTACAAGGTCTGCGCCGTAAAAGTGGAAGCTACATAATGGCTGGCGCCCCATCATGAATTTTTGATTTGTCAAATAAGTTAAAGAAGGAGGAATGGAATGCCACGCTGGACTTACAAAACGAATATTATTGATCTGGATCAGGTTGTCCCCCCGGAAGCAATTGAATGTGATCTTACCGGGAACTGTATGGTCAATGATTTGCAGGGAAAGGGGCTTGCCCACTTTAAGGGCATGCTCGACAAAGAAGGCGAGAGTGAATGGGAATTGGTTCAGTGCCAGTATCATGGCGCTAAACTGCTCTGCATTTGGAAGAAAGAAGTAAAAGAGGCATTTGCAAGTTAATCGGCGTAGTGTTTTTGCTTCTCCCTCGTCGTCGTTATTAAGGATACATGTTGTTAATTTAAGGAAATTCACAAACGGGTAATTGTGTTTGGTGAACCCGATGTATCTGATTTTCCTTTTGTGTCATAATTTTATTCAAGAAATGGAGGAATCGATATGGCTTTTAATGCACCACCAAAAATGGTCGGTCTTGTCGGCAACGCAGGGGTTTACAAGTCGAAACTTTCAATTTTCCAGTTTCTGCTGCGAGGTTTCATGGCGGGGGCTTATATTGGTATTGGCGGGGCGCTGGCTACAGTATGTTCAACCGGGGTGGCGCCATTCCTCGGCGCCGGATTCGCAAAAATGATTGGGGGCGCCGTTTTCCCCGTCGGCTTGATCGCCATTGTGCTAACCGGTATGGAGCTTTTTACCGGTGATTGTATGCTCGTTCCCATGGCAGCCATGATGAAAAGATGCACCTGGGCTTCAGTGTGGAGAAACTGGTTATGGGTATATATAGGCAATATCATCGGCTCCGTTTTTTATGCCTATTTAATGGCCGTTGGTCCTCTTGTTGATGGTACGGCAAGCGGCTCAATGGTTGTAAACGCCTTCGGCATAAACGCCATAAATATTGCCGTCGGTAAAATTTTGACTTACAAAGCTGTTGGCGCGGCCGGTATATGGTCATGTTTCATGAAGGCGATTGGTTGTAACTTCCTCGTCAATATCGCTATCCTTCTCGCCATTACCGCTGATGACGTGATCAGCAAGTTTTTCGGAATCTGGTTCCCGATCATGGCCTTCGTTGCCACCGGTTTCGAGCACTGTGTTGCCAACATGTATTTTTTACCCACCGGAAAATTCTTAACCGACTGGTATCCGGCTACGGTCACGAAAATAGGTGGTCTATTGCAAGCCAATAACGGCCTTAGCTGGGCCGATGTTTGGCTCTGGAATTTAATTCCCGTTACCATAGGAAATATCGTGGGGGGATTCTTGTTCATTGGCGTCGTTTACTTCTTTATGTTCAGAAGTGAAGTCCCCAAGGATTAATGGTGGCGTTCAATTGTCTCTATTTGCTTGGATAGCGTTTATAGCATGTTCAGTGGCAGTTTTAGCACATTATATAGCGGTTAAGGACACCCGTTTTTTAATCTATGCGATTCCCGGGTTAATTCTCCTTATCGTTATTCCCATGACGTTATCATGGATGAGCCGCAGAACATTTACCCAGGCGGAAGCCGAACACAACCAAAACGCACAGCCATATAAAATTGGTAAAATCAACCTGGCAATAGCAGGAGAAGTTGTCACCATAACCGGAGAGGTTCAGAATATCTCCTTTAAATGGCTCAACAGGCCGCATTACCAGGTGAAAGACGGCACCGGGAACATAAGGGTTATCATGTTTACCGCGCCCGCGGAAGAAATAAAACGGGGAGAGAAGGTAGATGTACTTGGGGTAGTAGTAAAGAATATTTTTGATCGTCGCAACCCCGCTATATCTGCTGTCAGCATAAAAAAACGAAACAACAAGGCATCGTAAACAAGGAGGTAGTTATGGATTCGCGAGAAATAACCTTTTTAATCGGATTTTTAACGCTTGGCGTGGCGCCTATTTTCGCCAGTCAACTTTCTGAGGGGATGACGGAAATGATTATGTTGCTGGGCATGGTCATTGCGACGTCAACAGCTTTCCGCAAAACATCAAAGTAACAAGAAGTGATTCCTTGGGGGCGGGATTCAACCGCCCCCTTTTCCTAATATAGGCAAT
>Ga0247842_10006778_pt1 | contig 12774 bp, 7 predicted proteins | sample LaCruzMarch2015__3_FD_192411 | JGI IMG/M metagenome (GOLD analysis project Ga0247842, IMG submission 192411) | Freshwater microbial communities from meromictic Lake La Cruz, Castile-La Mancha, Spain - LaCruzMarch2015_19m | ecosystem: Environmental > Aquatic > Freshwater > Lake | place: Spain...
GGTATCGCCGCTGGTCGCGCCTAGAATGTTCAGTTCTCCGCCGCGTTTTTCGAGAACGTACTCAAACAGATTACCGAGAAACTGAAGGGCAACATCTTTAAAGGCGAGCGTCGGGCCGTGCCAGAGTTCCAGCACATGAAAACCGTCAACCGGAATAACCGGCGCCACTTCCGGCGCGCGGAAAGTGGCATAGCTTTTTTCGATCAGCGCTTTGAGGTCGGTGGACGGCAGATCGGTGGCAAAAAGGCTCATTACTTCGAACGCTAGTTCCTGATAGGAAAGCTTAGACCACGCCAGCAGTTTGCCGGAAACGTCCGGCAGACTCTCCGGCAGCAACAATCCGCCGTCGGGAGCCAGTCCGGTCATCACGGCGTCGAGGAACCCGACCGGTTCCATTTGTCCTCTGGTACTGATATATTTCATACGGTTTCCATAATGTCTGATCCGTTAAAATTAAGGCCGGAGCATAAACTACGGAATCCGGTGAATACCAGCCTTTGTTAGCACGATGGCTCGGCTGGCCAGCCTTTGTTAACACGACGGCTTAGCAGGCACGAAAAAATTGACCGTCGTCGACGTTATCGCCTCGCGGCTTTTCCATGACGATCCAATTGCCGCAGTGAAATACCTCGCCATTGCCAAAGAGATGAGGATCGGCGTAGCTGACATCAACAACATCAACGTTAAGCGGATCGACTGCTAAACGAAACCGATGACAGCAAAAAGCCCGGACGAGTCCGGGCTTTTTTTAGGGGGAGGTGATTATTTCTTTGGGAGCGCGGCTTTGGCTGCTTCACGCACGCCACTTCCTTTTCGCCCAGTCAACTCATCACCCAAATCCGCACGCGCCTTTTCCGCCTCGGCGGTGAGCCGTGTGACGATTTCAGGATATTTATCCGCAACATCAGTCGTTTCGCTCACGTCCGTAACAAGATCATAGAGCTCTATCTTTTCGACCTTGCATCCGGTGCCGCCAGCCGGTGTGCCGCCATGTCCCGGCGTTTTTCCGGCAAGTGATCCATAACTGTGCGGAAACTGCAGCTTCCAGCGTCCGTCGCCGGTGGAGATCGCCTGCAACTGTCCGCGTTCGTAGTAGAACCAGTAGGCCGCGTGCGGATTCTTCGCGCCCGGCTGTCCGGAAATGATCGGCCAGATATTAAGGCCGTCTATTGGATGTTCCGGCAGTTTTGCATCAATGATCTTCGCGATGGTCGGAAACAGGTCGATGGTCATAAGCATGTCATTGCACACCGTTCCGGCGGGAATCTGTGCAGGCCAGCGCATGAGACACGGCGTACGCGTGCCGCCTTCCCATGCCGTTCCTTTACCTTCACGCAGCGGCTCGGCCGATCCTCCATGATCGCCATAAATCAGCCACGGACCGTTATCGGATGTAAAAATAATCCAAGTGTTCTTATCCAGCCCGTTTCGTTCCAACGCACCAATAATCTGACCGACCGACCAGTCGATTTCTTGAATCACGTCGCCATAAAGGCCACGCTCGGATTTACCTTTGAACTTATCACTGACGTGCAGCGGAACGTGCGGCATGCTGTGCGCCACGTAGAGAAAGAACGGGTTGCCTTTGTTCTTCTCAATGAACTTCACCGCATGTTCGGTATACCAGGTTGTGAGCTGCTCCTGGTCGGCGTGCGTAACCGCCGGAATCACAACGGTCTCGTTTTCAAACAACGGCAGTACCGGGAAGGTTTTATTTCTGGTGGATTCCTGCCACATGTCGTTGGAATAAGGCAGGCCGAACCACTCATCGAACCCGTGGCGTGTTGGCAGAAACGGCAGCAGATGACCAAGGTGCCACTTACCGACCATGCCGGTTGCATAGCCGCGCTGCTTTACCAGCTCGGCGAGGGTCATTTCGGAACTGCTGATCCCGAAATTTGCGTACGGATTGAGCGCACCCTGAATACCAACCCGGTTGGGATAGCACCCCGTCAGCAAAGCCGCGCGCGATGCGGAGCAGACCGCTTGGGCCACATGAAAGTTTGTAAACTTCCGTCCTTCTTTTGCCAGCCGGTCAAGGTTCGGAGTGACAAACCCCTTCGCGCCGAAACAGCCGACATCGGCATAACCTTGGTCGTCGGTCAGAATGATAATGATGTTAGGTCGCGGCGCGGCGGTTTCAGAAAAACCTGTTGCGGCAAACGCCGCGACTACTGGAAGCAGAAGCTTCTTCATTTGGCCTCCCTGTATTTCTCACGAAGCATGCTTGCAACAGCAACCGGATCGCCCGTCGGCTCGGCAGGGAACCCGTTTTTCTTCCGGCACCACATATCTTCAAATTCAACGAGCGTCTTCTTCGCCACAGCCGGATCAAATTTGGCGTTTTTACTCATCACCCCATCCAGATATCCCGCGAACAGCTCCCAGCGCGGTAGGTAGAAATCAGCAATCAACCCGGACCAGTGACGGCGGGCATAGTCGCGGATATTGCGATCTCGGGTCCCCCAAAGGGTAATGAGATTCCGGGCATTCCACTCATACAGATCGGCATCTTCCAGATTGGTCGCACAGGCACGGGCCGAAGCGATCCACCGTCCCAGAAGAAAATCTTCCTGTGTTCCGACCAGCTGATCCATATCCGTCATCACTTCCCGAAACCGGGTGAGAGAGGACTGAAAAGCTTCACGGTCACCGGCGGCAAAAGCCGTGTACATTTGTTTAACCAAATCAAGTCCGCGATCCGTCATCAGATCGCGAACTACACTCATTACGTCGTATTGGTAACACGGATTAGCCGAAAGCTCTGCGCGGCAGGAAAGCAATTCATCGCACGCCTTGGTGAGATCAGCGCGCTGTGCTACCGACAACCGATTGCCCGGTTCTTTCCCGGCTAAAAGTGCGGCCCAGATAATGTCCGGACTTTTCACCACGGCGCAATCCTGCAGATTGCGGTCAAAGACACTACCTCCGAGCAGCCGCCAGGCTTCACGGGCGGCGGGCAGCGGTTTCCCGTAACGGGCGCCGGCATATTCCATAAACCAGGCCGACGGCTCGGGCACCTGCTCCCGCCACGTTGCTTCCATAAGAGCCGCATAGACTACTGGCGTCGAACTCCGCCCTTCGCCGATAATGCCCGTACCGAAACGTCTGGGGGCGTTCCGAAGCGCATCAAGCTTGTTCAGCAGATTAAACGGCTTTCCGAAAAACCCGGTCTGGTTACCGAAATCGTGAACGGTGGTCCAAAGCCATGCGTGTCCGTCAAACCAGTTCAGTTCCTGCGCTTTGCGCCCGCCGGACATATCAAGCACAAGAAGTCCGCCAGCCGGAACGGCACCGAGGAAAGCATCGCGTTGCGGTTTCTGCCAGAATTTTTCCCGCGCCGGATTCATAAACATCCACCCCTGCAAAACCCAAACGGCTTCGGGATCGGCATCGATCAGTCCACGGTGAATATTTGCGGAAACGCTCCGCAGGTATTCCGGAGCGTCAGAGGGCGGAATCATTTCGATAAACGTATCAATGGCGTAAAAGTGCGATGAGCCATAGAGTTCCGTCATCCGGCGCACGAAGAAAGTCTCCATCTCCGCGAACTTGGGATTTTCCGGATCAAGCATCCACGTGTTCGGACTCGGGCCGTACCAGCGGATCGGGTTAAGTTTGCTTCCCGGATGCCGCTGCGCGAAATCGGCAGGCACATGGCCGTTGAAGGCGGGATAAACCGGCATGATGCCCAGCTCGTTCATGCGCTTCACCGTAAGCTTTTGAATCCCGGCGCTGCGCTCAATCCATCCTGTCGGCAGAGGGCCGCCGAAGTGGTCGATGTTCAGCATGAGCGTCCAGGGCATGAAGGCCGGGCCGCCGAGAAACGCACGGGCTTCCTCATCGGAAAATCCGTATTTGACAAAGAGATCTCTCCAAACTGCTTCCTGCCCAGCCGGGGCAAGGGCGAGATTGACACCATTCATGGCCAGCCAGTCCAGCAGGCGCTCGGTTTGCGGCCAGCTGTTCCAGGCCAGATCGTAGCCGTAAGTGCAAAAGTTGAAGAACCAGCGATAACGGCTGGACGTAACGTGGCGAACCTTGACGTCAACCGGCGGCAGCGGATTCGGCAGTTCAATGGTCTTGACGCGGAAATCCGTTTCCCGGTGTGCATAGTAGCGGAGATACCAATTCAAAGCCGACGCCAAGGCCACCGTATCCGATCCGCGCAAAACAATCCGGTCGCCGACACTTTCTATTTCGAAAACATCCATCCCGTTGTCGCGGGCGATGCACTCAAACCGGAACTTTTCGACCGAACCAGGCACAACCCGTCGAAGCAAAGCTTCGGCACCAGCCACCACGACATCCGGCGCAACTTCCGGCCGCGGCAGATTGATAGTTGTATTCGTCGTTTTTGAACCAACGGGACTTTTTACCGTCGTAGTATTTTCAGCCGCACCCGCCTCGACCAACTCGGGACTTGTAGCATCCAGCGCGTTCATGCCGGCGGCGACGTCACGCTGTGGCGCGGCACGGCACGGGCTCCAAATAAAAACTGCTGTAATGATAGTAAGGAATATACGTTTCATCATTTTTTTCTCCGCTAGTATGTACTTCATCATTTTTTCTCCCTGTATTTTTCCCGCAGCATACTTGCAACAGCAACCGGGTCACCCGTTGTCTCTGCTGGGAAAGTATTTTTCTTCCGGCACCACGCATCTTCAAATTCAACAAGCGCCTTCTTCGAAACAGCCTGATCAAATTTGGCGTTTTTGCTCATCAACCCATCCAGATAGCTGACGAAAAGTTCCCAGCGCGGCAGGTAGAAATCGCAGATCATCCCGGACCAGTGGCGGCGGGAATAGTCGCGGATGTTGCGGTTACGATCTCCCCAAAGTGTAATGACGTTACGAGCATTCCACTCATAGAGATCAGCATCTTCCGGTGTGCTTGCACAGGCACGAGCCGAAGCGATCCACCGTCCCAGAAGAAAATCTTCCTGCGTTCCGACCAACTGATCCATATCCCGCATCAATTCCTTAAACTGCGCGAAGGTGGACTGAAAAGCTTCACGATCACTCGCGGTAAAAGCGGCGTGCATCTGTTTTACCAGATCAAGGCCGCGGTCCGTCATCAGATCGCGGACAATGCTCACCACGTCATACTGATAGCACGGATTTGCGGAAAGTTCCGCGCGGCAGGAAAGTAATTTGTCGCAGGCCTTTTCGACATCTCCGCGCTGGGCCGGCGATAAACGATCTCCCTGTTCTTTTCTGGTCGATATCGAAGACCAGACCATGCCCGGACTTCTCACGACCGCACAATCCTGCAAATTGCGGCTGAAAAGACTCTGCCCAAGCAGCCGCCAGGCATCGCGGGCGGCAGGCAGCGATTTTCCGTAACGACTGTCCGCATAGTCCATGAACCATGCACTCTGTTCAGGAACCTTTTCCCTCCACGCCATTTCCATGATCGCCGCATAAACCGGCGGAGTTGAACTTAGACCTTCAGGAACCATTCCAAGACCAGAAAGTCCCGGAGAATTCCTGAGCCCGGCGTACTTATTCATCAGCGAAAACGGCTTCCCGAAAAATCCGTTTTTATTGCCGAAGTCGTGAACCGTTGAACATAGCCAGGCGTGATTGCAGAACCAGTCCGAACTTTGCGCCTTGTCGCCGCCCGACATATCCAGCACCAGAAGTCCATTAGCGGGAACTGCCGTGAGAAACGCATCACGCTGCGGTTTCTGCCAGAATTTTTCGCGGGCGACACCCATAAACATCCAGCCCTGCAAAACCCACACGGCGTCAGGATCGGCTTTAGCCAATCCCTGATAAATATTTCCGGAAACACTCCGCAAATACTCTGGCGTGTCCGAGGGTGGGATCATTTCGATAAACGTGTCGATGGCGTAAAAGTGCGACGGGCCGTAAAGCTCCGTCAACCGGCGCACGAAGTCAGCTTCCATCTCTACAAACTTGGGACTTTCAGGATCAAGCATCCAGGTTTCCTTCGTCGGACCATACCAGTGGATCGGATACAGTTTTGTCCCTGGATGACGTTGTGTAAAATCGGCCGGCACATGACCGTTGAACGCGGGATAAGCCGGCATAATCCCCAGTTCGTTCATCCGCTTAACCGTGAGCTTCTGGAGTTCTTCGCCGCGCTCAATCCATCCCGTCGGGAGCGGGCCGCCGAAATGATCTATGTTCAGCATGAGCGTCCACGGCATAAAGGCTGGGCCACCGAGAAATGCACGGGCTTCTTCGTCGGAATATCCGTATTTGACAAAAATATCCCTCCAGACCGCCTCCTGCCCGACCGGCGCAAGCGCGAGATTGACGCCATTCATGGCGAGCCAGTCGATGAGGCGTTCGGTTTTCGACCAGTCGTACCAGAGAATGTCGTAACCGAAGGTGCAGAAATTAAAGAACCAACGGTAACGACTGTCGCTGACGTGGCGAACCTTGGCGTCAACCGGCGGAAGCGGATTCGGCAGTTCGATGGTTTTAACCCGGAAATCCGTTTCGCGGTGAGCATAATAGCGGAGATACCAGTTCAGCGCCGATGCCATGGAAACAGGATCGGAGCCTCGCAGAACAATCCGGTCGCCGATACTTTCGATTTCGAAAACATCCTGCCCGTTATCGCGGGGGATATACTCGAAACGGAACTTTTCGATAGATCCGCTTACAACCCGGCGAAGCAAAGCGTCAGCTCCGGCTACGGCGATTTCCGGAGCAAGCTCTGCACGAGGCAGATTAATCGATGACTTCACCGTTTCGAGGCCAACGGGACTTTTTACAACACCAGACTTCTTGAGCCCACCCGCCTCAACCAACTCGGGGTTTACGGCATCCATCGGATTCAAACCTGCACCACTTTCACGCGGAGGCACGGCACGGCACGGACTCCAAATTAATACCGCTGTAATAATAGTAAGGAATATGTGTTTCATCATTTTTTCTCCGCAGGTAAGGCGCTCACCGTAACATTACCAAATGAATCTGTACCGCCATGTCCTTCGACTTGTACTCGCACAGCGTATTTCGAATCTGCTTTGCGCAAAGGAAGTTTCAGTGTGTAAACCTTATTCTGTGATCTGGTTCCGGTAAATCCATCATGGACATCACGTGCGACTTCCCGCCCATCTTCCAGCAGTGCCGCTGAAATGAGTTTAAGACCATGCTTTCCCCGCGCGTAGTTCAGGCTCACCTGACAACCCGGCGCCGCAAATTGTTTCGTAACATCCCACGTCAACGCCACCCTGTTCGTTGTAATCTGTGACGGGGTCCATTGACCGACCACCACCGCAGCAGCTTTTTCTTCCGTCGATTGGAGTCTCCAGGTAACACTTCCGGCAGAGTCGCCAGTCGCCTGTATCCGAATGGTATAGCGGGCATTTTTTTTGTACTCGGAAAGTTCGAGCTTATAAACAGCGTCCGTTGTCTTATCTTTTGCCGCAATTCCATTGTGAACATCGCGCGATATTTCCCGGCCATCTTCCAACAGAGCCACCGATGCAATCCTGATGCCGTCTTTTCCGGACGTGTAATCCATGCTTACGCTGTAATTGCCCGCCGCCACGACCCGTCGTGTAATATCATATTCCAACTTGCTTCCCGTTGCCGCGACCTGAGCCGGACTCCATTCGCCAATGATCACGGAGGGATCCCGACGGTAATTGACTCCAAGCAGATCAAATCGTTGGAGCTGCGTCTGTAACCGGCGATAAAAACAATCCCAGTTGCGCGCCTCTTTTGGTGACCAAGCCACTTCAGCCAGCGCCGACAACCGCGGGAACATCATATATTCGAGATGGTTGAGCGAGGCGATGTATTCAGCCCACAGATTACCCTGCACTCCCAAGACATGATGCTGAAGCGTCGGATCGAGCCCGGCGGAAACCGGCTCATAAGCATACGCCCGGCGCAATGGCAGAAAACGTCCCTGAGCTTTTGGCTCCAGATTCCGTTCCTGCGACTGACAATGGTTGAAATAACATTCTGTGTTCGGCGACATCACCACATCGTGTCCGGCGGCGGTAGCTTCTTCGGCTCCGCCGATCCAATCCATTACCGTTGCGTTCGGCGCGAGGCCTCCCTGCAGAATTTCACTCCACCCGATCAGCGTCCTGCCTTGTGCATTGATAAACTTTTCGATGCGCCGAACGAAATAGCTCTGCAATTCATGCTCATCCTTCAGTCCTTCTGTTTTGATGCGGGCCTGACATGCTGCGCACTTCTTCCAGTTGTCTTTAGGAACTTCGTCACCACCAATATGAATGTATTGACTGGGAAAAAGCGCCATAACTTCAGTCAGAATGTTTTCGATAAATAAAAAGGTTTCATCGCAGCCGGCGCAGTAAACACCACGATGAATGCCCGCGCCGAGTTCTCCAAGCGGCTTCCCTTCGCAGCTGAACTCGGGATAGGCCGAAAGCGCCGCACCGGAATGGCCGGGCATTTCAATTTCCGGCACAACCGTGATGTGCCGGGCTGCGGCATACTCCACCACTTCGCGGATGTCGTCCTGAGTATAAAATCCGCCGTAACGGCCGTCCGGTCCGTATGCCGTGCTGGATTTCGGATCGAGTCCAAAACCAATATCCTTCCGCCATGCACCGCCCTCCGTCAGGCGGGGATATTTTTTAATCTCAATCCGCCAGCCCTGATCGTCCACCAGATGCCAGTGGAATGTGTTAATCTTGTGCAACGCGAGGAGGTCGAGGACTTCTTTAATTTCCTCCTTATTAAAGAAGTGGCGGCTCACATCCAGCATCATTCCCCGCCACTTAAAGCGCGGCTGGTCTTCAACCTGAACACACGGCACCGTCCAGTTCGCTCCGGCAACAGTCTGCGTTGCGAATATTTCCGGCGGCAGTAACTGCAGCAGGGTTTGCACGCCGTAAAAACATCCGGCCTGCTCCGGCGCACGAATGACAATCGAATTGGTGCTTACGCTGAGTTCATAACCTTCCGGCCCCAGCGTTGCCTTGGCGTTCGCCGCAGTGACCAGAATATCTCCCGGCACGTTTCCCGACAACGCACCGGTCGCGACCGCAATTTTATATCCGGTGGATTTACGAAGTCGCGCGGCAAGAAATTCACCGTTCGACTGTGCTGCGGTATCCGTATAAATGCGTGTATCCGGCGTGATTTTGAAGGCCCCGTCATCAACGACCATTTTCTGCGGCACAGGCAGTACCGTCTCATTTGCAAGACACATTGCCGTCAGCAAGAAGAATGACATTCCAATTATTTTTAATTTCACATTCAGCCCCTTCTTATTCGTCTTTCTAACGAGCCTATCGCCGGCCTTCGAAATGCTCCTCGATTTCTTCGAGCGTCTTACCTTTGGTTTCCGGCAGGAAGAACGCCGCCGTGATGAAATAGATCACGGTGCATCCGGCGAAAATGAAGAACATGGTGCCGTAGCCATATTTACCGACCGTCGGCAGAAAGACGGCGGCAATGGACGTCGAAACAGCCTGATTAATAAGCAAGGCAATGCTCATGCCGTTGGAGCGAATACGCGTCGGCATCAGCTCGGACAGCGCCAGCCACACGCAGACGCCGGGACCGACAGAGAAAGACGCCATAAAGAAGAAAATGCAAAGGGCCGTCAGCCAGCCGTTCTTCTCCGACGGTACCGGCGTAATCAGCGCGTTGTCGATCTTGAGCGGAGCAACCCGCGCCACGTCGAGGCTGGCGAACGGATTTTGAAAGAATGCCGATACTTTGTTGGCTGGCACGCAACTGCCGCGTGTAATTTGGATGCTTCCGGCAATATCGTCGGAGCGGACAACTTTCGACGCAGCATGGAAATCGCCATAGGAGTAAATGACAACCATGGTTGAAGGTTTATCCGCAGAGGGTTCCCCTGCCAGAAGTTTTGCCGCGACCGCCTTATTGAATTCAATCGTCGCCGTCTGGTCCGATGTGACCAGCATCTGAACAGCATCTTTCACATCAACGCGGGCCTTTTCGTTTTTATGAAAAACCAGACCGGTACAAATGAGCGAAACAATGATGCCAATACTTCCAACCGACAGCAGAAACTTGCGCCCTTTCTTATCCACCAGCGCCACACCCGCCATCGTCACAAGAAAATTTACCACGGTAAGGATGACGTAACCAAGATGAGCACCGGCATCGCTAAGACCAGCCTGAATGAGGATCGTGGCATTATAGCCGATGATTGAGTTGATGCCGGTTGCCTGATTACAGGCAAGGATTATGCAGGCGAGAATAAACGGGATAACGTACTTGCGGCGCAGCAGGGATTCCTTGATTTTTGCGCCTGTTGAATCCGTTTTCGCCTTTTCAGCTTCGGCGGTTTCTTCCATTTCCTTCAGTTCGTTTTGCGCCTGTTCATCAGTGCGCGAACGTAGCAATGCGGCAAGCGCCGCGTCCCGGCGTCCGCGCCGGAACAGCCAGCGCGGCGACTCGGCTACCAGCAGACTGCCGATTATAAAGAGAATTCCCGGCGGAAGCGAAACCCAGAAGATGCTGCGCCATGCCGTATCTTTGAATGCAAATAGCTGAGCCGCATCATGCAGCTTTTCGATCTGCGCAACTTTCCAGCTGAAATAAAACCCGATCACCGCCGCCGCAACGATGCCAAGCGTCAGCAGCCATTGAAAAACTCCGGTGCCTTTGCCGCGATTTGCCGCGCCGAGACATTCTGCCAGATAGAGCGGAACGACCACGCCGATGAGTCCCGCGCTAACGCCCTGCAACAGCCGACCAAAAACCAGTGAGCTGTAGCCGCTGGACAGTGCAATAACCGGTATACTGACGACAAAAAGCAGTCCGCTCATAAACATCAGCTTCTTGCGCCCCAGCCAGTCGGACAGCACTCCGGCAAACAACGTCGAAATCACACTGCCCAGCAATACCGCCGCCACAATGAAAGAAAGGTTGCCGGCGGTGAGTGACAGTCCGGTCGCCGAATCTTTGAACGTCGCTTCGAGATACGGTAGCGCGCCCGAAATGATACCGACATCAATGCCGTACAACAGACCACCAAGACCAGCGACCAGTAAAAGAAATCGATTGTAGCCGCTCTTTGCATTGCCATCACTCATGCCGTCCTCCGTATTTTTAAGAATCTTTCTGCCAATCCGGTTTGTTGTCATAAATCCAGCGGTAGTAACCGGACAACTTGAGTTTTTCTGCCGCTGACTCGTCCACGAATACTTTGGCACAAGGATGATGCTGAAGAATGGATGCCGGCATGATCGCCGCTACTGGCCCTTCAACCATGGCCGCCACGGCATCCGCTTTATTGCCGCCAAAAGCCAGCATCATCACTCTGCGCGCATCCATGATAGTGCCGATTCCCATGGTAATGCAGTGGTGCGGAACCTTCGATTCGTCGCCGCCAAAAAAGCGGGCATTATCGGCCACCGTCTGCCGGGTCAATGTTTTGATGCGGGTGCGCGAAGCAAACGAGGAAGTCGGTTCGTTGAACCCAACGTGTCCGTCGGAACCAATTCCCAGCACTTGCAGATCAATGCCGCCGGCGTTCTTAATTGCCTGTTCATAGTTCGCACAAAACGCAGGAATATCTGCCGTCATGCCGTCGGGAATGTGCACATTCTTCGGCTTGATATTGATGTGACTAAAAAAGTTTTCCTGCATGAAGCGGTGGTAGGACTGATCATGTTCGGCAGAAAGCCCGACGTATTCATCGAGATTGAAAGTGGTAACACGGCTGAAATCCAAACCTTCCTCGTGGTGCATACGGATGAGTTCTTTGTAGAGCAGCAACGGTGTACTGCCGGTTGCCAGCCCCAGCACGGCATCCGGTTTTTCGTGTACCAGCCGGGCAATGACCAGCGCGGCAGCGCGGCTGCCGGCCTCGGCATTTTGTTTTATGATTACTTCCACTTAAGCAGTTCTTTCAAATTGTCATTCAGGGAAACAAAATGTCCGCGTTCGAGCACTTCGCGACAGGCACCGTCTTTCCAGTAGCGCAGACGGTAAAGTGTCGAGAATGTAAAATCCGGCACGGCACCGCCCTGTCCGCCGATCAGCTCGCCGCCGCGCCGCACGTTGTCCTGCATCCAGGCCGGCAGCGAAAGGTGGTAGGGATTGCGCTCAACTTCTTTTACATGACAGGAAAGCGCCGACACCAGATCGGCCAGCGTCACGGCATCGGCTTCGACCATCAGGTTCGGAGCTTCCATCGCCTGCCAGTATTCGGTTTCGATCACGGTGCAGGAAAAATCTTTTCCCATCTCCGCCAGCGCATCCATCACCAGAAAGTGGGTGGAAATATGGCGCGAGTTCCAATCCTTGGAATGTGGTACAAAAATGATTTTCGGCTGAATTGTTTTAAGGATTTCAACCACATCTTCTTTTTCCAAACTCCGGAAACCTTCCGGTCTTTTTGAAAAGTCCCATCCCAGAAATCCGCAGGCGTTCCGGAGTTCGGCGGCGCGGCCCGGCTGCCGCTCAACATTGCTGCCGAAGGTAACCGGCACGTTGATGATTTTCATTCCGGCCTCGCGCATCAGGCGCAGCGGAAGCAGGCCGGTGATGCATTCATCATCCGGATGCGGCGAAAAAAGCAGCGCCGTCCCGCCGTCTGAAGAACCGCCGGACCTGCAGGGCTGAATCCCGCCGCACGGAATTTTTCTTGCAGAACGGATCGTTGCTTCTGCGGCTTCAACAAAAGATAAGTACGGGTTCATTATATTTTTCCAATCATGGGAAGACTGGCGGCGGCGACGGCCTGTCCGACGCGTCGGCTTTTTTCATCCGGCACATGGATTTGAATCTTGGCGGCAAATTCAGGAAATTCGGTTTCGAGTACCCGGCGGGC
>Ga0247842_10006783_pt1 | contig 12767 bp, 4 predicted proteins | sample LaCruzMarch2015__3_FD_192411 | JGI IMG/M metagenome (GOLD analysis project Ga0247842, IMG submission 192411) | Freshwater microbial communities from meromictic Lake La Cruz, Castile-La Mancha, Spain - LaCruzMarch2015_19m | ecosystem: Environmental > Aquatic > Freshwater > Lake | place: Spain...
TTACCCAGGGATCTTCCTTGACGCCGCACCCGTAGAACTCGCCCCAGAAGGGAGTATCATGCACGAGCATCAGTCCGGTCGAATGCCGCATGCGCTTGTAGTATGAAGGACCGGGGTCGCCCTTTTCTTTGCGGCGGACATCTTCTTGTTGGCGCGGATCGGTCCAGAGTTGAGAAAGAAAGACTTCCTGCGGGCCCCACAATGTTGCCGCGTACGTGGCGCGCATTCTGTCCAGGGGCAGGACGGTTGGAAAACAGTCGTTCAAGGTCAATTCCGGCTTGTCGGCCATGTATGCCGACCAGTTGGCCGAGTACTGTTCTCCTTCCGCCAGCATATCCGCCATGCCCCAGACTGCCATGCGGCGGTCGCCGGACATGTGGATCACGATCAGACCGTCGGGAGAATATTTCCGCGTTACCTGATAAAGACCCTGCACCCACCGGCGGTAGGGACGCGGATCCCCGTGGTGACCGGTGCAGTCAATATATATGCCCACCCTGACGCCTTCTTTTGCAAAAGAACCGAGCACCTTGTCCATGGAATACATGAAGAAATCCTGCCAGCTCTTATTGGTCCAGTCAACATCCGTCCAGATTCCGGGCGGGCGCACATCGGCTCCTTCATACTTGCTTAAATCAACAACAAAATCCTCAAGTCCTTCATAATACTGGCCGCCCCATTCTTTCCAGAAATACGCGTATTCGGGGGACCGGATGGTGATGAGGCCCGGCTGAAGCTTGAGCAATCCGTAGCGTTTCTTTTTCTCCCAGTCGTCTTTGAGACTTTTTGCAAATCCTTCCCGCCATGCGGCCGAATAATTGAAGTAGCCCGCTTCCGACTCGGCACTGCCGCCCGCAAAGTTTGTCCAGGTGGAGAACCAGTAGTAGGTGCTTGCATAACCCTTCGCGGCAAGGTCCGCGTCCACTTCACCGGCGGCATGGCCTGTCATGCGGACTCGTTTCGCGTCATACGGCTTGACCGGTGTGCCGATGAACCCTATTACATTTTGTACCGGAGTGTCTATCGTTGTCCCTTCGCTGATGACGGAGCGCATGGTCATGCCATCCGCGGTCGGGGTGAAGGTGAGCGGTTTTGCCGCCGTTCTTCTGCCCATTTTCTCGAAGACGGGATAGAACTGAACACCGCGGTTGCTATCGCCCACACGGATGGTATCTGTTCCCTCCAGTGCCAGACCTTCCGCGGGAATGCGGCCGCTTTGGGTGTGCAACATGGCATAACTGGAATCGTCATAAAGCCCGGCGTATTTCTTCTTGAACGGAACATCAAATACAATACTGTCAACCTTTACCGGATTGTTCCGGTCAACCGGTTTCATCGTGAAGGAGAAATATCCGAACCCGTCAAATTCAAGTTCACCTTCCATCTCCACGATAAGTTTTTTCCCCACGGCTTTTCCTTTAATTTCAGCTTTGATGCCCGCTCCGTCAACCGTTATCGTCGGATTTTCCACAACCGCGGTGTCTATCGTTTCATCGGCAGTTTTTATGATAAGGCGCATGGGACCGGCAAGGAGTTCTTCTCCCAAAACTTTCATGGATGCCGGCAATAATGAACCCTTGAAAGAATGGACCCTGCCCCATACCGTAATGTTGTTGCCGTCATGTTTCACGGGTACCCATGGTTCAGGTACTTTCTTTATCACCCCGATATCGTTGCCCAGCCACTTCGGGTCACCGCTCTTAAACCACTTGCTCATGCTCCTGCCTAAAAGTGAACCGCCTTTTTCCACCATGACTTCCACTTCATATCTGCCAATGGCCACATCCGATACTCCTATCGCCATCTCCTTCATGATACCGGTGAACCCCTTCATTTCTTTGCTCAAAACCGGTTTGGCGCCGCCTTCCGGAACGATGGTTACCTTTGCCGCCACATCGTTACCCGCAAGTGTTTCACTGGCCAGAAATACCTGTACCACCATCTCCCTGCGGCTGGGGAGATTGAATATCCGCGTGGATACCGCCTGACTGCCGCTGATGATCGCTGTCCGACGGCTTAGTTGTTTGCCCGTGCTGTCACATGCCACTATTTCCGCCAGGGCCGCCCACTCGCCTGCATAGTTGAGTTGTCCCTGCCATGTGACCGTTCCCTGCGGTAATATTTTATTATCCTTCACGGCGGGCGGTATCTTCTCCAACCTGCCCGTGGCCTGAATCAAACCCGGCAAATCACGTATATATCCCACCTTGTCTTTGAAAAGGTTTTCCTCGGGGAAGAGTTCAAGGAGATTCAAAGGCTTGATGCTGTACGATACCGTTACGGGACTGTCCGCCCGGCCTTTTACGGAAACGGACAATTTCCCGGTCGGTGAAGACCATGCCATCTCCGGGACAACAACATTGCCGCCGGATAACCTGATAAGACCGTAACCGTTTTCTTCACCGGCGGAAGAGGACCACTGCCGTTTTGCAAACCCCTGTTGCCGCACCGTGCGGATAACGTTGAAACCCCACTCCCCGGGGACGGACCCACCCGGCAATAAACCAAGATTCACCTTCATCTCAACGGTCCAGAATTTCTCATCTTCATCCTGTCTCACCACCCAGCCGGATTCCGGCATGGTGAATCCGGCATCACCGTTGCGGGAATCATACAGCGCGCCGCCGGCGCTTACGGCAAATACATGGTTGGTTTTCCCGCCGTCTCCGGTAAGCCGCACTTCCAGACAATCATCCGCCCATACGTCGTTATCCCTGCCGGTCACACTCCGCTTCAGCATATGCCCGCCCAGCAGGGTCTTTACCGGGATGTAGTCCTCCGCCATCGGCTCACGGTAACGGATAAATAAATACCCGTCACGATGTCCCATCTCAAGGGTGTCTTTTTCCCGGGAATACGGTTTGGTATCCGATGACATCCCCGAATAACTCTCCACCCAACTGTTACTCTTGACCGCACCTGCCCAACCGTCTTTATGAACCGTCTGCCCGATATCAAAACTATTGTCTATGTGCGGTATCTCCTGTATCGCACCCGCCAATCCCGACTGCGGCATCTGTGCATAAAAAAGGGCCGCCACCTGACTATCGCTTAAAGGAGTGTTCCATACCTGCAGTTCGTCAACAACCTTGTTGCCCGCCGGAATAACGAGAAAATCTGTGGGGATGGATGGATTGCGTGTGATTTTATTCGTGCTTGTTCCCACACCCTGGACATAATTATTTGATGTGGCCGCCGGAGCGATATAATCATCAAAAAGAGGACCTCCCTCTTCTCCCGCGGTTCCGTGTTCGATACGCACACCATCGAAATATATACGGCGCTCATCCTTAAACCACACCGCGGTCAGCATACGCCACTTTTCCTTCTGCCAGATTGAAAAAGGGGCAATGGGACCGGTACTGCGAAAACCCTGGGCAGGCCAGGTCCAATACTCAACCCAGTGCAGTCCGTTACAGCAGTCATATCGGTATAGTCGCGCCTGCAGAGAAAACGGTGCTTCTCCTTTTTCATCCTTCATGACGCCGGTCAGAAAAGAACCGATTTTTGCGGGGGATAACGGGGGACCGCCTGTCCAGTCCTGTTCATAATTCACCGGCTTGATCCATAAAGATATCGTGCCTTCGGGCGCGGGAAATACTCCGGTGCCTTCAATGCGAAGGTCTTCTTTGGGAATGAACGCTTTGCCGGAAACACCTTCCACAAATTCACCTGCGGGAACCTTTTCCACGCCGGGGAACCGGCCGCCGGAAAATGCCTTCAGTTTGCCGGTGTCTGTCCCGTCCATCTGAAACTCCCGGTCAAAGGACAGACGCAGAGAGGGGGACGGCACTCCGGCATGTGAATAAAACGAGAAAAGAACCGTCGCAAGAAAAGCGCACATTCCCGCAGTGTTATGTTTCACCATCTTCTCCTTTTTCACGGGTGGGAGTTTTCTGCATGATCAGGCGGGTATCATTGATAGGGATATCAATGGTTCTCGAAATATGCGACGGAGAGAAGGATCGCGGTCAAACAAGAAACCGGTAATTACAGGTCTGGTCTCAATGGAACGATCTCCTTCTCTCCGCCGGATCGTCAGCGAGGGGGCACAATCGCTGAATACCAACTGCCCGTGTATGAACCATACACCGGTCCGCTGAACGTAAACCATGGTTCCTTGTTGCCGAGATCTGTCTCCGACCGGGCAAGCCAGGAGTTGGCGCAACTTTCCACATGGCCGTCGGCAAAGAGGACATTGGTCATGCCGGCATTCGTGGTATCGCCTCCATGGAAGTTGCCCAATTGGCACCATCCGCCGGAAAAAGTGGGGCCCACGATCGCGTAGTTCTGGTTATTCCAGCCATGCGCCTGTTTTTCATCTCTGCCGTGCTCGGCAATATAGAGAGTCCTGCCGGGGACCGTCAGTCTGCCTAAATGTGCATAGAACGCCTTTTTTCCCCAATAGGAGGATGATGCCATGTACCCCGGAGAGGTGTACAGGGCATAATTGATACCGTAGGTAAAAGTGTTCCACCCGAGGGGTTGCACCGTTGCTGTGCTGTAGCGTCCGCTGTCGGACGGACATCTCCAGACCTTGTTATATCCTGTGCTGATATTCAGGGCTGATCCCTTGACATAGGGGTCAAGAACACCGGCAAAACAATACCATGCACCGCCATTACCCCCATAGGTCGTTATGATGTCATTGTTGTCATTGGCATACATCTGCACAGCCAGGCCTATCTGTTTCAGGTTGTTGATGCAAGCGGCCTGTCTCGCCCTTCCCCGTGCTTGTGTCAGCGCCGGAAGAAGGAGGGCCGCGAGAATGGCGATGATCGCCACCACGACCAGCAATTCAATCAACGTAAATCCTCCGGGACTTTTTCTCCTATCCATCATTTCCCTCCTGGTTGTTGTAATTATACCGAATTATGTTGCTCCTGTCAGGGTTTCATGATTTCCTGAATCATCTTCATTCTTCTCAAGCGCACGATGGCCGTTTGTCACGATGTCAATCCATCTTCATTATTCAAAAACCAGCAGGCGGAAGTCACGTGGTCGCATATCCACTTCCAGGACGCCTTCTTTGCATTCATACGCATCCGGTTTGGTCGCCTTCGGGTCAAAAGCGGGGACGGGGGAGGTGATGTCCACCGCTTTGATGAACTTCCTGAGTTGAACGGGAAATTTCTCCGGATGGAGTTTCACGTTCACAACGGCATTCGCTTTTGTGTTATTGAAGAGGACAACCATCAGATTGCCGTCGGGTTTGAGCCATGCGGAGGCGACGATATTTGTTGTGTCGGGCGATTCCACCTCAAACATGCCTTTGCTATCCCAGTAGGGTATGAACTGAACGGTTTTATCATATCCCCACCGCGCTCTTTTTACCCAGGGATCTTCCTTGACGCCGCACCCGTAGAACTCGCCCCAGAAGGGAGTATCATGCACGAGCATCAGTCCGGTCGAATGCCGCATGCGCTTGTAGTATGAAGGACCGGGGTCGCCCTTTTCCTTGCGGCGGACATCTTCCTGTTGGCGCGGATCGGTCCAGAGTTGGGAGAGAAACACCTCCTGCGGGCCCCACAAGGTTGACGCGTACGTGGCGCGCATTCTATCCAGCGGCAGGACGGTGGGATGACAGTCGTTCATGGTTAATTCCGGCTTGTCGCCTATATAAGCGCTCCAATTGGCTGTGTATTGCTCACCCTCAACCAGGATATCCACCATTCCCCATATTGCCATCTTCCTGTCGCCCGACATATGGATTATGATCAGCCCGTCGGGAGAGTGTTTCCGCGTTACCTGGTAAAGCCGTTGCACCCACCGGCGGTAGGGCCTGGGATCGCCCTGGTGGAAGGTACAATCAACATAGACGCCAACCCGTACACCTTCCCTGCCAAATGCGCTCAACAACTTGTCCAGGGAATAGAAATAGAAATCCTGCCAGCTTTCGCGTGTCGTGTCAACATCCATCCAGCGTCCTGCCGGACGTTTGTCCGCGCCTTCATACGCACTCAAATCAATCGCATATTCCTCCAATTCTTCAAGATGCTGTCCTCCCCATTCTTTCCAGAACAATGCATACTCGGGTGTCCGGGACGTAATAAGACCCGGCACAACGTACAACGCAGGATACTGCCGATTCTTTTCCCATGCCTTTTTTCTTTCTTCTGCAAGCCCCCGGGCCCAGTCGGCGGTAAAATGGTAATATCCATCTTCGTTGCCGCTCGCGCCGCCGGCGTAATTTGACCAGCCGGCAGTCCAGTACTGCGCACTTGAGCATCCTTTTTCTTTCAGGGTTGCATCTGTCACCGGCGGTGCCGCATGGCCTGTCATGCGGATCCGTTTTGCGTCATACGGTTTGACCGGCGTGCCGATGAATCCCATGACATTGTGGACCGGACTCTCTATCGTCGTCCCTTCGCTGATGATACAGCGCATGGTCATACCATCCGCGGCCGGGGTGAAGGAGAGGGGTTTTGGCGTCGTTCGTGTGCCCATCTTTTCAAAGACGGGGTAGAACTGGACACCGCGGTTGGCATCGCCCACGCGAATGGTGTCTGTTCCCTCCAGCGTCCATCCTTCCGAAGGGATGCGGCCGCTTTGGGTGCGGAACATGGAGTAACTTGAATCATCGTAAAGTTCGGCGAATTTCTTTTTGAACGGGACCTCAAAGACGATGGAGTTGATCTTTACCGGTTTGCCTGGATCAACCGGTTTGAGGGTGAAGGTGAAATAGCCGAACCCGTCGAATTCCATTTCGCCTTCGACTCCCACGATCAGGTTTTTCCCCACGGTTCTTCCGGTGATGCTCGCCTTGATGCCCGCTTTGTCTGTCACGATGCGGGGGGTGGTCACGGCGGCTGTGTCTATCGTCTCATCGGCGGTTGTTATGACAAGTCGCATGGGACCGGCGAGGAGTTCCTCCCCCAGGACCTTCATGGATACCGGCAGAAATGAACCCTTGAATGAATGGACCCTGCCCCATACCGCAATGTTGTCGCCGTCATCATGCTTCACGGGTATCCACGGTTCAGGCACGTTCTTGATCACCCCGATATCGTTGCCCAGCCATTTCGGGTCGCCGCTCTTGAACCATTTGCTCATGCTCCTGCCTAAAAGTGAACCGCCTTTTTCCACCATGACTTCCACTTCATATCTGCCAATGGCCACATCCGATACTCCTATCGCCATCTCCTTCATGATACCGGTGAACCCCTTCATTTCTTTGCTCAAAACCGGTTTGGTGCCGCCTTCCGGAACGATGGTTACCTTTGCCGCCACATCGTTACCCGCAAGTGTTTCACTGGCCAGCGAGATTTCAACAACCAGTTCCCTGCGGCTGGGAAGGTTGACAAGGCGTGTGGAGATCGCCTGACTGCCGCTGACAATTGCCGCGCGGCGGCTCAATGGTTTGCCGGAACTGCTCCGTACCGTGACTTCCGCCAGGGCCGCCCATTCGCCCACGTAATTGAGTTCTCCCTGCCATGTGACCGCTCCCTGCGGCAGGACCTTTTCTCCCTTCACGACAGGAGGGATTTTTTCCAACCTGCCCGTGGCCTGAATCATATCCAGAATGTCGTACCGGGCATCCGTGGTGCCTTCCTCGGGGAAGAGTTCAAGGAAATTGAGGGGTTTGATGGAGTACGAGACCGTCACGGGAGTGTCTGCCCGTCCTTTTACGGAAACAGACAATTTCCCGGTCGGTGCAGACCATGCCAGCTCAGGGACAACAACATTGCCGCCGGATAACCTGATGGTGCCGTACCCGTTTTCATTACCCGCGGAAGAGGACCACTGCCGCTTCGCAAAACCCTGTTGTTGTACCGTGCGGACAACGTTGAAACCCCATTCCCCGGGGACGGAACCGCCCGACAACAAACCAAGATTCACCTTCATCTCCACGGTCCAGAACTTTTCGTCTTCATCCTGCCTCACCACCCAGCCGGATTCGGGTATGGTAAATCCTGTATCACCGTTGCAGGCGTCATACAACGCGCCGCCCGCGCTTGCACCGAGTATGTAGTTGGTCTTCCCGCCGTCCCCGGTCAGGCGAACCTCCATGCAGTCATCCGTCCATATATCGGCGTCCCTGCCGGTCACCGTCCGCTTCAGCATATGGCCGCCAAGCAGGGTCTTTACCGGGATGTAATCATCCGCCATCGGCTCGCGGTAACGAATGAACAGGTACCCGTCCCTGTGCCCCAACTCAAGGGTGTCGTTCACCCGGGAATACGGCTTGGTATCCGACGACATCCCCGAATAATGCTCCACCCAACTGCTGCTTGTCACCGCGTCGGGCCACCCGTCCTTGTGAACCGTCGGGCCGATATCAAGACTCCCGGGCAGGAGGGGTATCTCCTGGACCGCTCCCGTCATCCCCGACTGCTTCACCTGCGAGTAAAAGAGGGCCGCCACCTGGCCGTCGTTCAACGGGGTATTCCACACCTGTACTTCGTCAACAGCCTTGCTCCCCGCAGGAATAACCAATACATCGCCGGGGATGGTTGGATTGTGAATGACCCTGGTGCCGTGCTGGATGCGGACCCCATTGAAGTAGACCCGTCGCTCACCCTTGAACCAGACCACGGTTACCATACGCCACGTATCTTTCTGCCAGATTGCGAAAGGCGGGTTGGGACCGGTTGTGCGAAATTCCTGGTGGTTGCCGGGCCACATCTCAAACCAGTGGAGCCCGCTGCAACAGTCATGTCTGCTCAAACGGACCTGCAGGTGGCACCATGCGCTGGTACCTTTTTCGTTCATGATACCGCTCAAAAAACGGCCTATCCTTCCGGGTGTCAACGCCGGACCGCCAATCCAGTCCTGTTCATAATTCACCGGCTTGATCCATAAAGATATCGTGCCTTCGGGCGCGGGAAATACTCCGGTGCCTTCAATGCGAAGGTCTTCTTTGGGAATGAACGCTTTGCCGGAAACACCTTCCACAAACTCTCCGGCGGGAACCTTCTCCATGCCGGGGAACCGCGCGCCGGAAAATGCCTTCAGTTTGCCGGCAATTATCCCCTCCATCTGGAATTCTCTGTCAAAACTGAGGAGGAGATCAGGCGCGGGAACCTCCGCCGTACAAACCAGGGGGAAAAGAGCCGCTCCCAGAACAATTCTCAGAATAGAGGTGAACGAATGTTTTTTAACCATGTCTATTCCCTTTTCATCTGCTGTTATTGGTTCTCCGCTTCAAGGCGGACAAAATCTATGATGAAATACTCTCCCTTCTTGATTTTTACATAGTCTTTTGCCAGCGCACCGTACATACGGGTGTTCAAAAGATAGAATTTGATATCCACGTTTATCGTTCCCTTCTCTATTTCAAATGCCTTACGCAGGTCATAGGAATAATAACCGTACTGATCGGGATTGTGATTTTCAAGCAACCGGACCATCCCTTGAGTTTCATTGTTTATCACCTTGACGGCATGTGAGCCGCCTTTGACATCCCGGCTGTTGTCTTTTATCCTCCATGTCAGGTACGGGGTCTTGTCAAGGTCAACCTGGATATTCCGGATGCGGACATGGGGATAACTGGTTCCTTCGTCCATCCGCTGGAGGAGAATGATGTCGTCTCCTGCTTCCGCCACGGCGAGGTAGTCATCATTTTTTTCGGTAACCCCGTCGAGATAGTCGCTCAAATCCCATGCACATGTTGAAACGGTGAGGTCTCTGTATTGTGCGGGGTTGGTCTGCTGGTTGTGTCCCGCCATCCCACCGGCAGGCGCGGAAGGTATCTCTTTTGCCCTTTGTATCGCCTTTGCCAGTGCTTTTCGCGTTTCTTTCGCGGTCAATTGTTTGTTGCCGTACTTGTATCCTGTGATCTTGCGTTGTGCCGCCGCTTTGATCATCTCTTCGGGAAGTTCTCCCGCGAATTCGCCGATGTTGCCCGATATGTCAAAATGGAACATGCCGGGACGCGCACCGTCGAAATATGTTGAGAGGTCAATCTTCTTGTTGACAATCACCGCCGGGACATGAGCCACCACACTGTCCCGTATGACCAGTTTATTCGGTATTTCTTCAAGATAGACGGCGCAGGCGCGCTTGTTGTTGCCCAGAGCGAAGACGAAGGAATCTTCAATGATGATGCCGACGCCCCATCCGGCAGGAGAGTATTTTGCATAATTCACAACGGGAGTAAAACCGGCGCCTTCGCCACCGAAACGGAATTTTTTTATTGAAAGGCCTCCATGATTATCTATCCAGCGCTGGTCGGTATGTGTCACCCTCGGAACACCCAGGATGTTTTCTATGCTGAGATTCCCGTAATTTTCAATGACCGCCTTGTTGCTCTTGTGCGGTTTTGTGCTTATCCATGCGTCATGGAAATGGGCATCGTCGCTGACGCTGATAAGCACCTGGCCATTATTCTTGAAAGCGCATTTTTCCACGATGCAGTACGTTGAAGCGGTTGTTTTGGCGGGATATCCCGGACCGCCCAGGAAGCGTATGGCCGCACCTTCGGAATCGGAAAATCTGCAGTCACTGATAATAAGAAACCCCTGGTCAACATTCTTGTTGCCTATCGCTATCTGGTCCCTGCCGCCCTGGAACTGCAATCCGCGGATTGTCTTGCGCCATGTTCCATCATCATGGAAGATATCCTTTTCGGGATTGGATTGGTGAATGGTCGGGTATCCGTGTCCCACGACCTCGTTTGCCGTTGCTATCGTTATCGTATCACTGATGTAATAATTTCCGGGAGGAAAAAGGACTGCATATTTACGTGTTTTGCCCGCTTCCGCAAACGCCGCCCTTATGGCCGCGGTGTGGTCTTTTTCACTTTTGAAATCTCCGCTGTCAATAAAATGCTTTACATTCACATAGTCTGTGTCCGGATGACAAAACCGTATGTCTGATAAAAAAACAGTACATGCAATCAAAAAACATACGATATGTTTTTTTGAGTTCACCGTTAATACTCCTTTGTTTCCATTAAGGTTTTGCCGGTGTGCCCGAATAATATAGCCCCTGCCACTTGCCCGGCTTGCCGGATGCGATACATAACCAGCCATAAGGAGTTTCGGAAGAAGCAAACTCCGCATTTCGAACAAACTGTCCTTTTCTCCATCTGCCTTTAGCCGGGACATGCCTCATTCTTATATCCCCTTCTATGTATGGGTGCATCTCTTCGGGAAGCCCACCATATATCCCGCCGCCCGCCCAGCCGTCCAGTTGCACCTCGTCCAGCCGGTATTGCCCCTCGTCAATACGGATACGCGTCCTGCGTTTGTCAAAATAGGTTGCAAGGTCCAGACTTCCATCCACCCTGAAAATAAATGAATCCTCAAAACCCGAGTTATTCCTTACCGTTATAACATCAGGTATCTCCACAAAGTATATGGCGGCGCTTTGCGCATTATAGACATAGCAGTTTTCAAGAGTGACGATACCACGCGCAGTATAATTCCATATTGCGGAAAAACCGCCGCCTTCCCCGCCGAAACGGCTGTTTTTTATGTGCACGGCCCCATAATTATCTATCCATCGTTGATTGGAGGCCGTCCTCTTTGTGCCCTGCGGATCAACCCATTCCAGGGAGAATCCCTCCTCTCCTCTGCGCACCCGGGGAACACCCAGAAGGTTCTCCACATGCATCACCCCGTGGTTCTCGATGACCGCCTTGTTCTTCATCTCACGCGAAGTGGAAATCCAGCAATCGCTTATCACCGCCATATCGCAGTGATTTATGACCGCCTGCTGACAGTTGATAACAACGCAGTTTGCCACCTTGAAAAAAGTGGAGTTGCTCCCCTTGCGCATCTGAACCGCCGCGCCTGCACTGTTCTTGAAATGGCAGTCGCGGACCGTAACATGACCGCCATCCACATTGCCGTTGCCCAGATTCAGTTGAATCCTGCCACCCAGGAAAGTCAGGCCTTCTATAACCTGACGCCAGGCATCAGGAGTGAAAAAAATGTCCTTTTCAGGATTCTTTTGCTCAAGAGCGGCATAATTCTCACCGTGGATTTTCACGGCAGTGATATCAATGGTATCGCTTATGATGTAATGCCCTGAAGGGAAGTAAACCTCCGCAAAACTCACGAAATACCCGTACTGGGGATGTTGCGGAATCATCCGTCTTTCACACGCCGCTTTCACAGCCGCACGGATGGCCTCGGTGTCGTCGGTTCGGCCGTCACCCTTGGCGCCGAAATCCAGCACATTTACAGAGCGGCCTTCGTATGTATCTGTGGAGCGTACGGGGATATGGTTCCCCTCCCCGCCGGCTGTCGGTGCCAATCCCATGAAAAGAATCAGCGCCGGAACCATCCATTGCCCAATCTTATTCATCCTCATTGCCTTTCAATACAAAACACGTGGGTGGTATCACCGGTCTTCTCACTTAAAAACCAGCAGGCGGAAGTCACGCGGTCGCATATCCACATTCAGAACGCCTTCCTTGCATTCATAAGTATCAGGCTTGGTTGCGCCCGGGGAAAAAGCGGGGACAGGGGATGTGATATCATCGGCTTTGGTAAACGTCCGCAGTTTAACGGGGAATTTTTCCGGATGGAGTTTCAATTTCACAACAGCATCTTCTTTGGTGTTATTGAACACAATAACCATAAGATTTCCGTCGGGTTTGAGCCATGCGGAGGCAACGATATTTGTTGTGTCGGGCGATTCCACCTCAAGTATGCCGCGGCTGTCCCAGTAAGGGATGAACGTTACTTTGTCGTCATAACCCCACCGTGCTCTTTTTACCCAGGGATCTTCCTTGACGCCGCACCCGTAGAACTCGCCCCAGAAGGGAGTATCATGCACGAGCATCAGTCCGGTCGAATGCCGCATGCGCTTGTAGTATG
>Ga0247842_10006785_pt1 | contig 12765 bp, 10 predicted proteins | sample LaCruzMarch2015__3_FD_192411 | JGI IMG/M metagenome (GOLD analysis project Ga0247842, IMG submission 192411) | Freshwater microbial communities from meromictic Lake La Cruz, Castile-La Mancha, Spain - LaCruzMarch2015_19m | ecosystem: Environmental > Aquatic > Freshwater > Lake | place: Spain...
CAAGTATCTGGGCGGGATCAAAGAGTTTCCCCGCAATCTGCGCAAGCAGATCGCCCGGCAGAAACGCTCACGGATCATCGCCACCCTGACCGAGGTCTACCGGGACGAAGGGCACCTCTACGACGGGATGGCGCAGCTGCTGGATCGGCTCGCGAGTCGGCCGGGCCTGCGGGTCGGGATCGTGACCCGCAACATCACCCGCGATCCGGTCGATACCCTCGAGGCCCTGTTCAAACGGGAGGGCTTCGACCCGGCCCGGTTCGACTTCCTGGTCCATCTGCCGCTGGCCCTGGCAAAGCTGGACGCCTTCCGCACCATCCGCGACCGCTTCGATGTCAATCCGGCGCTCGCCTTTGCCTGCGGCGACGAGGCCGCCGATTACCAGGCGGCAGTGGGCGCCGGTATCCATCCCTTCATGGTGTCATACGGATTCGAGGACTTCGAGCGGCTCACCGTGCGTCACGGCATCCCGCGGGAACTGATCTCCCGCAGCCCGGCGGAACTGGGCGCACGGATACTGCATACCCTCAGCCTTGGGGCCGTCGCGACAGAAGAAGATGCCATGGCTCAGCCGTCGGGTGACGCGCGGGCAGCGATCCCATAAACCTGGAGACTGTCGAGACATGTCGATGAAACAGAATCGAATCGTTGCCTTTCACCTCGTGCTGCTGGGCGCCTTGTCCTTGCCCGTGGCGGGTGCGACGAGTGAACCTGATTCGGGCCTGGTCGCCTGGATGGGGCGGCTCCAATACTATGTGCACAAGCTGGGTTTGGCGGTCAGTGCCCAGAACCGGCCGCTCCAGGGCTTTTATGTACATGAGGTGGAGGAGGTGGTCGAGGAGATCGAGAAGATCGAGGAGTGCGACGGGATCGCGATCGGCAGACTCCTCACCGCCAACCTGACGCCCGCCTTCGAGGCCCTGGAACAGGCGGTCGAGGTGGGTGATCAGGGCCGCGTCGACACGGCCTACGATGACCTTCTGGCCGCCTGCAATCGCTGCCACAAGGCCGCCAACCGGCCCTATCTCCAGATTCAGCGGCGCACCGACAACCCCTATCTTCAAGACTTCAGCCCGGCCCCCTGAACGCAAGAGCGTCCCCAGCCGGGCCGCGCCCGCTTCAAGACGCTGGTATTTCCTGGCGAGCTTGCCGACCTGGTGTGAGCAATGGCCGGATGTGGGTCGGCAGTTCGTCATCCGCCCGCAATGGCGCGGTCACAGAGGGTCGCTATCATCCCGCAAGGATGCGTCGGTCCGGTTTGCGATGGCTCGCGCGCCCCCTGTCTTTCCCAATTCTTCGCGCCCCCTGGAGATCCCCATGCACCTCAAGGCCCAGCTCCCCGCGGCCATCGCCGCCGCCCTGTTCGCCGCGGGCCCCATCCTTGCCGGCCAGGTCCAGCCGGAACCGGTCGCGGTCCCCGGTTCAACGACCGCGCAGTCCAGCGACGAGATGTCCGGCAATGATTTCGACAAGCAACTGATCCTGTCCTCCGCGGCGGCCAAGGTGAACGGTACGCTTGAGATGACTGGCTACAATGTGCTGCTGCGCAGCGGCGCCGAGCTGCCGCTGCTGGAGGCCAACGGCGGCATCCATGCCACGGCGAAGCTGAAGTTCGGTGCCATCTACGACCTGCGCGACCACCCCGTCATGGACGGCGCCACCGCGCGCATCTCCAACGACAATGACTTCAACTCATTGATCCAGGGCCCGGACGATCGGCTCTACCTGATCTCGCATTTCGAGAGCCGCCCGGGCGCCATCTATCAGACGCTGTTGAATCAGGGGTCCGACGGCACGCTCAGCCCCCAGGCCACCCGCTATGTCGACTTCAAGGGCTACCAAGGCGGCTGGGTCCACTGCGCCGGCAGCGTCTCGCCCTGGGGCACCCACTTAGGCAGCGAGGAGTACGAGCCCGATGCCCGTATGTGGAGCGGCCAGACCGGGGGTACCGACGCCTGCGCCAATGCGGACCCCGCCAAGCAGCGCCCCAGCAACTACGAGTCGGCGATGGTCCAGTATCTGGTGGACGGCAGCGACGCGCAGTACGCCCCCAGTTGCGTCAATGCCCGCGACCACATGAACCCCTATCGGTATGGCTGGCCGCTCGAGGTCGCCGTCGGCACCGATGGTCTGGCGAGCGTCGCGAAGCACTTCGCCATGGGCCGCATGGCCAGCGAGCTGTCCTATGCCATGCCGGACGCCAAGACCGTCTACATCACCGACGACGGCACCAATACGATGCTGTTGATGTTCATCGCCGATACGGCGGGGGACCTGGACGCCGGCACCCTCTATGCCGCGAAATGGACCCATCTCAGCGGCAATGAGGCCAAGGGCGGACGCGGCGCGATCTCCTGGGTCAACCTGGGTCACGCAACCTCGGCGGACGTCCAGGCGGCCATCGCCGGCCAGACCTTCGACAACCTCTACGAGGTGGGGGCGCTCACCAGTCCGGACGACGGCACCTGCCCGGCGGGCTTCACCTCCATCAATGCCGGCCATGGTGCGGCCAATCACGAGTGCCTTAAGGCCAAGGGCAATGTGACCGACACGGTCCTGTCGCGTCTGGAGACCCGCCGCTATGCCGCCATGCACGGGGCGGCGACCGAGTTCCGCAAGGTCGAGGGCTTCACCTTCAATCCGGAGCAGCGCATCGCCTACATGGCCATCTCCGAGTTGAATAAGGGCATGGAAAACAACACCGGCTCCGATGTCGGCGGACCCAATCAAATCCGGCTCGCCAGGAACGATTGCGGTGCCGTCTATCAGTTGCCCATGGCCGGCCGGGTCAAGGACACCGCCGGCAACCCGATCGACAGCGCCTATGTGGTCGTCCAGATGAGCGGCCTGCTCGCCGGTACCCCGGTGGTAGGGAGCCTCGACAAGGATACCGACTACAAGACCACCAACACCTGCAGCCTGAACGGGCTCGCCAATCCGGACAACCTGACCTACCTGCCCCGCTACAACACCCTCATCATCGGCGAGGACACCGGCAGCGGTCATCAAAACGATGCCATCTGGTCCTACGACCTGCGTGCGGGCAAGCTGACCCGGGTCCTCACCACCCCCTACGGCTCTGAGACCACCTCCCCCTACTGGTACCCGGACCTCAAGGGTCACGCCTATCTGATGGGCGTCGTCCAGCATCCCTATGGCGAGTCCGACACCGGTGCGCCCGGCGCGAACGAGGATGCCAAGCACGGTTATGTCGGCTACTTCAAGTTCCCGACCCTGAAGTAGGCGTCCGCCGCGCTCCCGTCCCGGGCGCCGCACGGCGCCCCGGTCATCCCAAATCCGGCGATTGCTCGCACCAAGACAGAGACACCCTCATGCAAACCCGTAACCTCAAGCCCGGTCTGACCCTGGGCGGTCTGGCCCTGGGCCTCGCGAGCCTGGCCTTTGCGCCGCTGGTCAGCGCTGGCGCCGAGGCCACCGCCACGTCCAAGGTCGTCTTGTCCGTCGACCAGGTCACCGGCGGCGCCCTGACCTACGACTATGACCCGGCGGACGCCGCCGCGGACCGCAGCAGCAGCGGCAACGCCTACGCCAACGCCGCCCAAGACCCGGGCAGCCCCGTGTCCGACACCCTGGACTTCGGGGTCTATGAAATCCAGCAGAGCTTCTCGGAGGCGGGCGCCTACGCCCGCGTCGGCAGCGGCTTCGCGAGCCTGGCCGGCGAAGGATATCTCACCCTGACGAACCTGAGCGCCACCGCCCTGCAAGTCGTCTTCGGCTACGAGATCGACCTGTCGGCCGAGACCAGCGTGACGCCGACCGGCTTTTCCGATGCCTACGCCCGGGCCATGGTGTGGGTCTTCGACGACACCTTTGCCGTGGACCTGACCAAAGTCGTCGAGGCCGACTCCGCCAACGGCGCCCTGGACAGCGCCGCCTACACCGACAGCGGCACCTTCACGGTCGCCCTCGTCCGCAACGAGACCCGGGTGATCCGGGTCCAGACCCAGAGCCAGACGCAGGTCGAGTTCGTTCCGGAACCGGCCCCCCTGGCCCTGCTGGCGCTGGGGTTGGTTGGCCTAAGGATACGGCGTCGCGGGATGCGGTGACCTGCGTCGGTGCCTGTCCACCCGACGGTCGGAACCCTGATCGAGGCCGTCATCGATCCCTGAGCATCGTCGGGTGGACAAGCCCAGCGCAGTCCACCGCGGCGGCAGCGCGACTGAGCGCTTGCGCCGTGTGGCGCACTCCTTCAGGCAGTCCTCGCCCCTGGGCCCGCGGATGCCATTGCGGCAGCGGACCCTCGCGACGCCCCTCAGGCCCTTGTGCGGCATTGCGCACTCGGCCAGGATGCGCATGGCGTATGATCGCAGCGTAACGTTACAACTGTCTTGTTACCGCCAGGCGAGCGCACGCCATGCCCATCCGCACCAAACTCGCCGGCGCACTGATCGCCATCCTGGTGGTCAATCTGGCCGCCAGCCTGTACGGGTTCCACCTGCTGACGCAGGCCTGCGAGCGGGAGGCGAGGGTCCGCGAGGCCAGCACCGCGATCGTCACCACGGCCCTCTCCGCGCAGGTCCACTTCAAGAAACAGGTCCAGGAGTGGAAGAACATCCTGTTGCGGGGGCAGGAGGCAGGGCTCTTCGATGACTATTTCGGTCGCTTCGAGCGCGAGGAGGCGCGCACGCGCGCGATCCTGGATCAACTGATCCGGTTACTCACCGACCATGGGCAGTCGCCCGCCATGGCCGAGGGCTTCCGGGACGCGCATCGGCGACTGGGAGAGCAGTACCGCGCCGCGCTCGCAGGCTATCGTGCGCCGGAGCCCAATTCACAATCGGAGGTCGATCGCCGGGTGCGTAACATCGATCGGGAGCCGACCGACCTGATCGACCAGCTCGTGACCGCCGTGCTCGCCCACAAAGAACGCACACTGCTCGGCATCGACGCGGCGACCCTGGTGCTCCAGCGGCAGGTCCTGCTCGTGATGGTCGGCGTCATGAGCGTCGCGGTCTTCTTTCTCATCTGGCTGATCGACCGTCGCATTGGACAGCCCATCGCGATGGCCACGGCGATCGCCCGACGGATCAGCACCGGCGATTTCTCCACCCCCATCCCGGTGCGCGGCCTCGATGAACCCGCCCAACTGCTGGCCGCGCTCAAGACGATGCAGGAGAGCCTGACCAGATCCCAAGCGGATCTCCGCCAGAGCGAGGCCCGCTCGCGCCTGCTCCTGGAGGCGACCGGCGAGGGCATCTATGGGGTCGACACCGACGGGCGCTGTACCTTCTGCAACCCCGCCGGTGCGCAGATGCTCGGCTACCGGACGCCGGAAGAACTCCATGGCCGCCACATGCACGAGACCGCGCACCATTCGCAGGCCGACGGCAGCCATTATCCCGTCAACCGTTGCCAGGCCACCGCGACCTATCGCGAGGGGATCGCGGCCCGGGTCGATGACGAGGTATTCTGGCGCGCGGACGGCAGCCGGTTCCCCGTCGAATACCACGCCAACCCCATCCATCAGGACGGCAGCCTGGTCGGCGCGGTCGTCATCTTCTCCGACAACAGCGCCCGCAAGGAGGCGCAAGCCGCCTTACGCGCGGCGCACGACGCGCTGGCGCAGGAACGGGCAACACTCGCCGAACGGGTGCGCCGGCGCACGCTGGAACTCGATCGAGCCAACGCGGAGCTGGCCCGGACGGCACACGCGAAGGACGAGTTTCTCGCAGCCATGAGCCATGAGCTACGCACCCCGCTCACCGCTATCCTCGGGCTTTCCGAGACGATGGGCGACGGGATGCTCGGCGCCTTGACCACCCAGCAGGAGCGGGCGGTCACCATCATGCACGAGAACGGCGCCCATCTGCTCGAACTCATCAATGACATCCTGGACATGTCGCGGGTCGCCTCCGGGCAGATGGATCTGCACCGGGACCAGGTACCAGTCAACCAGCTCTGTGATGCCGGCCTGCGTCTGATCGGTCCGGCGGCCAGGCGCAAGGAACTGACGGTCTCGACCACCTGCGACCCCAGGGTCCGTCTGGTGCTGGGCGACAGCCGCCGGCTCAAGCAGATGCTGGTCAATCTGCTCGGCAACGCCGTCAAGTTCACGCCGCAGGGTGGTGCGATCGGGCTGGACGTCACCGCCAACCCTGACCGGCGAGAACTGCGGATCGGCGTCTGGGACACGGGGGTCGGCATCCCGGCGGACCAGTTCGAGCGCCTGTTCCAGCCCTTCGTCCAGTTGGACAGCCGGCCGGCGCGCCAGTATGACGGCAGCGGGCTCGGGCTGGCGCTCGCCTCGGCGATGGCCGAACTGCACCAGGGCCGGATCGAGGTACAGAGCGAAGTGGGGCGGGGCAGTCGTTTCGAGATCGTCCTGCCCTGGGACCCGCAGGCGCAGAGCGCTGAGCAACTCCGACCGGAAGAAGGGCGACCCGATGACGTCGATGTCCAGGCCGCGCCGCTGGTGCGGCCGCGGGTCCTGCTGGTCGAGGACAACGAGAGCAACCTGGAGATGCTGTCGACCTATCTGCGCATCAAAGGCTGCGAGGTGCTCGCCGCCCGCACCGGCGCCAGTGCGATCACCCTGGCCGGCGACCAGGGCCCCGATCTCATCCTGATGGATGTCCAGATGCCCGGGATGGACGGACTGGAGACCACGCGACGCCTGCGTATGGCCCCGGCGCTGCGGCGCACCCCGATCATCGCACTCACCGCGCTGGCCATGCCCGGCGACCGGGAACGCTGCCTGGAGGCCGGGATGGATGACTATCTGAGCAAGCCGGTCGGGCTCAAGGAGTTGTACGACACGCTCACCCACTGGATCAGGCGTACCCGCGCGGCCTGATTCTTCGTGGCACTCGCGGCGGGTTTCTGTCATCAGAAGACAGTGGCGTCCGGCCGCTTTCAGTGACGACTGCATGACCGCGTGACGCCATCATGAACCCATCCAGGCCTGGGCGCCCGGCGTCACGACCAAGGTCTTGACGCCGCTGTCGCCCTTCGTACAGACTCTAGTGGACCCCGAAAACCGGATCATGATTTAAGCTTGCACTGAACCTGGACTGGTTGAAAAGAAGTCCGGGCTGACCCTGCGAGGGTGGCTGACCCGCGCCGCGTTATGTGTCCTGAGCGTCAAACCGACGGAGGAGTCCACCGTGTACAGGCCTCGGCAAATCGGAGGCCCGGCACCGCGTGCCTGGGGCCGTCCCCAACCCCGCCCGAAGACCCTGACCCCCTGGCCCAAGAGCACCGCCGGCTCCCTGTCCGACCTCTTCGCACTGGGCCGCCCGGCCTTGCACCTGCCGCGCTACCCGCTCTACCGCCCCGGCGAGGCGCTGGTCGGCGATTACGACTACTTCTTTCTGCGCGGCGAGCGTTACCTGAGCTGCCAGGCCGCCCGCTTCCTGCTCTTGGGCGGGGACTTCATCACCCTGGCGGACGAGGCCGCGGTGGACCTGACCGTGGATGTCTCCGCCTACTGGAGCGGATATTACCGGGAGCACTTCGCGGACCGGATCGGCGCGGTGCTGCGCTACACCGGCCCTACCGGCTACCGCCAACGGGTCGCGGAGCATCCGGACCTGCGGGTGGTCTCCCCCCACCCATTCGACAGTGCGCACGTCCCGGCGCAGCGCTATTACCTGGATGATCCGGCCCTGTCGGTACGCCTGAACGCCAAGAGCCGACTGCATGAATTGACCGACCGGGTGCCCGCCCATGAGTTGTTGAGCGCAGCCGCCTTTGTCCGCGGGCATTGGCGGGGGCGCTGGGAGGTCCCCTTCGCGATCAAGCTGGCCGAGCCCGCCGGCGGCGGCGACGGGGTGGTGTTGTGCTGGGGCCAGTCCGACGTGCGCGAGGCCAGTCGCCGCTTCGTCGACCGGCCGGTGAAGATCGAGCAGTATGTGCAAGACAGCCGCAACAACTACAACGTGCAGATCCAGATCGCCCCGGACGGCGAACTCGCCTACATCGGCGGTTCGGCGCAGCGGGTGTGCGACGCTGCCTACGTCGGCAACTGCATCGATCTGCACTGGGTGCCTCCCGCCGGGGTGGCGGCGGTGTGCGACCAGGCCGCGCGGGCCGCCGCCGGACTCGGCTGGCACGGGGTCGCCGGCCTGGACCTGATCGAAGACGGGGCGGGCGAGGTCTGGCTCATCGACCCGAACTTCCGCCTCAACGGCTCCACGCCCTTCTTCCTCTTGGGGGATTACCTGAGCGACCGCCACCGCCGGCCCCAACTCACCACCGGCTACTTCTGCTACCCTGGCCCACCGGCGGAGCTATTCGACCGTTTCCGCCGGGAAATCCAGCGCCGTGCATTGGTCCCGGTCGGGGCTCATTTCGACCCCCGGCAGGACGGCATCACGCGCCTCTACGCCGCGGTGGTCAGCGATGGCGATCCTGAGATCCACGCCGGACTGCTGCGCGCCTTCGCGGCCAAGCAACTGCTATCGGGGATCGCACTGTGAGCCAGGTATTCGACATCCCCGCGTTCGACTATCGCGAGGGCCAAATCCCCGTCCTGCTGGAACTGCCGCATGGCGGCCACCTGACCCCCAACGAGGTCAAGCGCTACCTGCACCCAAAATTCACCCCCGGTGACCGACGGGAGGACTCCGACGAATTCTCCGACGAGCTCTACCTGGACCTGCCCGCCGCCCCCCATGTGCTGCGCTTCATGATCTGGCGTGCCCACGCGGACCCCAACCGCCCTTGCGACGACATCGATGCGGATGGGACCGTCAAGACCCTCACCAGCCAGGGTGTGAAGATCTACCAGTCCGACCGCGGGCTCCCGGCCCAGGCGCGCCAGCAGGTCATCGACCGCTACATCCAACCGCACCGCCGCCGCCTTGCCGAGCTGGTCGCCAGCCCCGCCATCGAGAAGGTGGTGTTCTGTCACACCATGCCCGGCATCGGCACCCGCGGCGCTGAGGATAAGGGGGAGTTGCGACCGCTCTTCATGTTCGGCAACGACGGGGATGCGGATGGCACCCCATCCAACCAGTGCTTTGCCGAGCGCGCCCTGTTGCTGACCCTGTCCGAGATCGTCGAGACCAGCGTCGGCGACCTGGACGTGGACTTCAATTTCTGCGATGTGATCCGCTACAACCACCCCTATACCGGCGGCAACTCCTTGAACCGCTTCGATCCGCAAGCCCTGCGCGGCAAACAGCCGCTCACCATCGAGATCAACCGCGACCTGATCCTGCACAACCCGGACAACATCGCGCCCACGCGTGCCATCGTCAACCGCCTGGTGCTGGCCTTGGCGCAGTGGCGGCGGGATTGAATTGAACGGCCGAACCCATCCATCGGCCGCAATAGCGGGGCGCAGCGGGCCACCGATTTAGCGAACAGGGGTCATCGTTGGACTTGTTCCGAACAGGGACCCGCGGTTTGGTGACCCGCGGCGGCTTACGCACCCGTCGCGCCGACATCATCCGGTCACTTGAGCGTCACAAAGGCGCAACAGAACGCGGTTAAACTCCCTTGGCCCGGCTGGCGCATCGGGTAACCCGGCATGGCCTTTCGGCACCATGGCAAAGCGGCCGCACGCGGGACGCCCCAGGGTTGCGCGCGCGGCCTGCCGGACACGCGAAACCACCGCCGGATACCGGCATCGGCTCGCCGGCAATCCCGTCAACCCATCCCACAACAACCCAGCCCGTAACGGAGACCCGTGATGAAATGGTCTACGACGCTCACGTCGGCCCTGTTCCTGACCGCCGCCGTGCCGTTGCCGGCCGGCACCTTCGACAACGCCGGCGTCGCGGTAGCCGGTTCAGCGCCGGTGGTGCGCATCCTGAACTGCGATCTGATGAAGACCTCGTTCAAGGGGAGCAACGCGGGCTGGCTCAGCAGTGCCGACAAGTCAGTGGAGTCCAGTTGCCTGGCCGGTGACACCGCGCTCAACTTCTCCGCCACCGCTGACAACTGGCCGAAACTGCTGCAACTGGCCGGCCAGCCGGTGATCGTCAAGCTGGCCCAGAACAAGGGGGTGATCAAGGAGGCCAAGACCGATTGGGTCCTGGTCGACATCACGGCAAAGTCCGCTGCCAGGGCCAATCCGACCAAGATCTGCGGCGACGACAAGGCGCCGAAGGAGTTCAAGGACGTCTGGTCGCACGGCTACCGCGTCGGGGTCCCGGTGGATGTCTGGCAGGGCGGCACGCGTGCCAAGGACGCCCATTGGACCGGCGCTCAGTCGGGGCACAAGGATGACTGGTACGCGGACCTGCGCCTGTCACGCAGCCGCAATGCGCAATGGGCGCCCGACGGGTCGGTGCGCCTCGGTGCCGCCTGCGCCGCCGCGCACGCGGCCATCGCGACCGCCGCCAAGCCGCTGATCTTCGTCTACGACCAGGGCAGCGAAGACCCGGAATACGTGATCGTGGAAACCTATGCGATCGATTGACTCCGTCCGACCACGCACCCTCAAGTCCAACGCGCCGCAAGGTGACTCAATGACACCGATCGAGAAGGTCGAGGCACTCTACGACGAGCTCGTGGCCTGGTACGCCGAGGGCCAGGATCGCGAAACCAGGGCCGCCGCCAAGCTGCTCATGGTCGCCCTGCTCAAGCTCAAGGAGCACGGCGGGTTCGGCTGGCAGGGCCTCGTCGAGGACTATGTGCTCATGCTGAAAAACGACCCGGAGCGCTACCAACGCGTACTCGACGCCAACCGCGGCGAGAACAAGGCGGGCTGACCTGACCCGCTGTAGGTCGTGCTTCGGTCCGGCCTGGGCGGCTCAGACGCCCCCGACGGCTTCGATCATGGTTCCGGCCGAGATGAAGCCGCAAGGGAACTCGAGGCCGAGGCTTTGCCGCGAAGGTCGCGCAGCGACGCTGCGGGAGCGGCTTCAGCCGCGACGAGCCGCGCGGGGAACGCGGCATCGGCGTTGGAAGCCGAGCAGACCGAGGCCAAGGCCGAGCAGCAGCAGTGCCGGGGGCAGGGGTGCGGCGGACTCGCCGTAGGCGTTCATGGTGAGATCGATGTGGGCGGTCTCGTCCGGGAGCAACTCGATGGTGAAGGCGGCACTGTCGGCCAGCGGCGCCCCGGCCCGGGTGCCGAGGGGATCGTCGGTCAGGGTGCGGGACAGGGTAGCGGGGCCAGCGGTGACGACGCCGTCGATGAAGAGATCGAAGAAGGCCTCGGCCAAGGCGTCGGCGCCCGCGCCATCCAGACTGGCGCCGACGGCGAGGTTGTAGGCCAGGGCGTAGCTGAGGCGGATGGTCCCGGCGCTGCCATTGAATAGCGCGATGCTCAGGTCGGCCTGGGTGGCACCGTCGGCGTCGCCCTGGCCGACGGTGGTGGCGCCGATGCTGGTGTCGAAGCCAAGGCCGAGGGTCAAGGGATCGTCGGTGAAGGTGACGCCAGCGGTGCCGGAGGCGTCCCCGGTGAGGTGCCGGTTGATGCCCTGGCTGCCGGTGATCGTCAGACCGCTGAGTCCGCCCGGTGCATTGATGCCGGTGAGGCGCAGGACGGCGGAGGCGCTCGCGTCGAACGCGCCGGCGGCGGCCGGCTGGGCTGCCAGGCTGGCAAGGGTCAGGGCCAGGCCGACGGTGAGGGCGCGCAGGCGGTTGGTGGCATATCGCATGGTGGTGATCCGCAGTTGGAACTTTGGGGGGGCGCGGGCGCGGCGGCGCGGCCGGGGCCGCGCCGCTGTGCGCCTACAGGCCCATGCAGTTGGCGTAGAAGGTCACTGTTGCGGGCCAGTCGGAGAAGATGCCGACGATGCCCACGTCCTTCGCGAGCACGTCCAGGGTGCGCAGGATGTCGCCCTCGCGGTTCACGACACCGTTGATGCTTTGGTAGTACCAGCCGCCGTGGTCGCTGTCGGCGAGCCGGCCGCTGCGCTCCAGCGTCCAGGCGATGAGCTTGAGCCCGGCCGCCTTGGCGTCGAGCGCGTATTGCGACGGGACTATGTTGCCGCCCTCCGCCGTCAGCAACTCCCACATCGGCGGTGCCACGTAGTTGATGCCCTCGGCCTTGTAGCCCTGTAGCTCGGCGGCGCCCGGTACATCGGCGATGGAATTGGCATCGTCGAGATAGACCGCCTGGGCGCCGTATGCTGGTTCATTGGCGATCCAATAGCGGACGTCCTCGATCCGGAAGGATTGTGGAAAGACCTCTTGCGGGCGCACGCCGCCGGCGCGCAGTTCGTCGATCAACTGCTGCGCGTATTGCTCCTGGGTGTAGTCCGGGGTGGCGTCGCCATCGCTGTCGAAGGGCATTGCGACGCTCGGCGCCTTCAACTCCGGGGTCAGTTTGACGCGCAGGGTCTTGAAGAGTTCGACACTCTCGGCGTGGGTCAGCAGGGTGCCGCTGGTCGGGCCGGCGTAGAGGTCGGTCCGCCAATCCGCGGTTCCGCCGAGATACTGCTCGGGGGTGCGGGCATTGGGATCGGCGGCGTCCATCTTGCCGCGCAGGGTCCTGAACTCCGCCAGGGTGATGTCGCTGGTGCAGCACGCCGCGCCGGCCGCCTTGGTGCGATTGCCGGCGGCGTCGTATTCAGCCGGACTGAACGGCTGCGTACATTTCTGGTTCAGCTCGGTGGCGACGATGTTGGTGGTGGTGTGCAGGTCGCACTGGGAATGGCGGCAGACCAGTTGTTTGTCCTTGGTAAAGGTCACGTCGCATTCGATGATGCCGGCGCCCTGGCGCGCGGCGGCGACATAGGACTGCAGCGTAAGTACCTCAAGTGAAATAACTGTAGATCTATATCAACAATGAGAGAATTGGATTCTGTACTTTCCGCCAAATGAGCCGAGTATTTCTCTAAGCGCCTCGTC
>Ga0247842_10006793_pt1 | contig 12752 bp, 12 predicted proteins | sample LaCruzMarch2015__3_FD_192411 | JGI IMG/M metagenome (GOLD analysis project Ga0247842, IMG submission 192411) | Freshwater microbial communities from meromictic Lake La Cruz, Castile-La Mancha, Spain - LaCruzMarch2015_19m | ecosystem: Environmental > Aquatic > Freshwater > Lake | place: Spain...
ACGGTACTTAAGAGCATTAAAATTACCAAGGAGACTATTTCGTATTCCAAGGTCATAAAAGTATATCTTATCCATTTTGGTTACTTCTTTTCTTAAGTTCCTACTAAAACCGCTTAGTCGAAAAAGAACAAACGATTTTTCTAATAAGTCCAAGTAACGATTGACGGTCTCTTTGCTGATCTCCAAAGCACTTCCAAGCTCAGAGAGGGATACTTCATTGCCTATTTGCAGGGCGACTAATGTAAGTAGTTTGCTTATTTTGTCGGCATATTTAATCTCTGCAAATTCTAGTACATCTTGATACAAGTAGGAGGTAGATATTTGTTTCAAGTATCCAATCTGGTCGCTTGTTTTGGGATAAGAAAAAACTTCTGGATAAGATCCATATAAAAGGTAGTTTTCCAGGTTATGGTGATACTCAAATTCAGTTTTAGTTGCCAACAACTCCTCACAGCTGATGGGGAAAAGGTTGTAGTTCCAGACTCTCCCAGTTAGAGGTTCTGAAACTTTATTGGATAAATCAAAAGAAGAAGAGCCAGTTGCTAAAATTCTCATTTCTGGATGGCTATCGATGATGATTTTTAGATTAATTCCAATATTTTCGATTCGTTGAGCTTCATCAATAAAAACTAATTGGTAGCCTGCAATCAATCGGTCGATCGTTGCTAGATCCTGACTGGAGAAAGTTTCAGAATACTTTTTTTCATCAGCATTAATGATTAGCGTTTTTAGCTTAAGCTTTTTGATGATGCTTTTTGCCAGGGTGGTCTTGCCAACTTGTCTAGGACCATAGATTATTACTGATTTATTTGTAGTTAGAAGCCTATCTATGATTTGTTTTTCTATCGTTCTTGGAATCATAGTCTGTAGTATAATACTTTTTTTGACTCGCGCAAGTAGCGTCATTACCGAGAGTTGACTCGCGCAATTCACATCATTACGGAGAGCGTAAATCGGTAGGTAAAAGTCAATATTTTCTAGTTGATTTCATGATTAGAATAGAATATTTTTGTTTTTGTCGTATATTTTTCCTCGGAAGACTAAAGAAAGAGAGGCACGATGAAAACTGTTGTTCCCTATTTATGGTTCATGGAGTATGCAGAAGAAGCTGTCCGGTTCTATGTTTCTATTTTCCAAAAATCATCTATTGTTAATACCTTTTTGGCAACTTTAAGACTCACAGCTCAGGAATTCTGTAGATGAAAAAATACACAATGTATTGTGTGTTAAGTTTGCTGATCTTCTCCCTGTTTGGTTGTGTGAAGCCTAAACCTGTAGGGAATCAGGTAGTGGAAAAATCTGTTGAAGAAAAAATAAGTTTAAAAGCTCCTAACCAATTACCAAACGTTAAATTACTCTGGAAGTATAAAATTGATGAAACAAGTCAAGTTTGCGATCCGGTAGTTTACAAAAATCTAATTTACACCATTAACGGGAATAATCTGGTTGCTTTGGATATTTATAGCGGAAAGGAAATCTGGAAAGTACAAACCAATAGTATAGAAGGAAGCTACCCAACCATTTCTAATAATATTCTTGTTTTTGGATCTTATGACACGTATGTTTATGCCTTAAATGCCACTACTGGAGATTTACTTTGGAAGTTTAAGACAAAGGAAGATATTCACTCCAAATCCTGGATTGAAAAAGGGGTAGTGTATATTGGATCGGATGATGGTCATCTTTACGCGCTAGAACTTTTAACAGGGAAATTGATATGGAAGCAAAGTCTAGGAAGAATTCAAAATGAGCCATTAGTGATTGAAGACACAATTTTCATGTACGTTGATTATAATAAATTTTTCTCCATCGATGCTAAAACTGGGAAAATTAATTGGACAAAGGATATTAAACATCGATTTGGTTATACTGGCAAGAAACCTGTTATAGTAAATAATGCAGTCATATATGGTTGCGACAATGGATATTGTTATGCCTTTGATCGAATGACTGGAGAAATATTGTGGATTTATAAAACCGTAGATCTAGATCTTGAAAAAGAGGAGGAAGGCATTGGGTTAAGAGCTATTTTAGCAGAACCTGTTGTGTACAAAAAAAGCGTCATCATTTTTAGCGATGGATCAATCCATGCTCTCGACTCTTCCAACGGCAAACTATTGTGGCAAATTAATATGGATCAACCGTTAGAATCAGACCCAATCATTTATGACGATACAATGTATCTGGGAGGGAATGATGGCAGGTTATATGCGATAAATTTATTAGACCATTCTATCAAATTAGTATTTGATGATTACGAAGTGAACGAACCAATCAGAAGAGAGGGAAAAGATATTCGAACTGACAAACCTTTGTTAATTGGAACTACTATATATTTTAGAACTTGGGATACATACTTATATGCTATCCAACTACCTGATATCAAAACACTAAACCTGAAAACTACCAAGCCAGAAAATACCATTACTCAAAGAAACGCAAACTTTATGAATGGAAGCATTTTGGTCAAAGAGCAAGATTGGATTTATTACATAAGTTCTTGGGGTTATGGTCTTTATAAGATGAAAGTTGATGGCTCAGAGTACGTTAATTTGGCTACGGGTAGTTCTTTATCTCATATAATTCTCTCTGGGGATAGGGTTTATTACTTTGATCATTTTAATTTACTGAGTATCAAAAAAGATGGAACAGATAAAAAGAAATAAATACTCAGTTCAATGGGCAAAATCTTTTTTTAATTACCACATGTATTCAACAAATCAATGATTGGATATATTTTAAAGGCGAACCATTACCGATGACTATGAACAAAGGCACCAACCTATATAAAATGAATTTAGATGGTAGCAGTGTAATTTTGCTTCATACAGGTGAGATCAATAATCTGAATGTAACAGAGGATGCAATATACTTTACTGATCCATCAAAAAATAACTCTATTGTGCGATGTAATCTGGATGGGTCAAATCATCAACAAATCAATGAGGAACCTTCGAATTCAATACTAGTAGATGGAGACTGTATTTATTATTTGGACGATCAAAACATTTTATATCGATTCGACAAGAAAACTAAACAGAAATTGCAGATAGGTACCGATCATATTGGATCTTACAACTTGTTGAAAGGATGGATTTATTATCTCAACAAAAATGATCATAACCATTTATATAAAATGCATATCGATGGTAGTTTTCGGAAGCAAATCAATGAGTATGTAACCGGAAACATTATTATTTATGATGATCTGGTTTATTATTTAATTTAACAAAGGGTAACCAATTTTATATGGTGAGTACAGATGAAAAAATTCATCGTTGGATAGGGACTAATGACACTCTTCCAATTGTTCCAGAAACCGGGGAAGCATGGAAGGATAGACAAACACTCGATCAATACCACACTAACAATCGGATTAGTAGTGGGCATATGGATGTGCAAGAATCTTGGTTGTACGTTCGTTTACCAGTAGATGAAGCCAATGATTTATTTCGTATGAAGTTTGATGGGTCCAAAGTTCACATGATAAATAGTTATACCTATCTGAATGGAATTACGATCCAGGATGATCAAGTATATTATAAACATGATTCTGACCGAGGTTCGGCTGACATTGGTACTCTCAATAAAATTTCTATTGACGGTAAAAACCGGAACAGCGTCATTGATTATCCCATCATGGATTATCTCATCCAGGGGGATTGGATTTACTTTTCGAGTAGTGATAGATTCCAAAAGCTAATGAAGCAAAATCTAAAGACAGGAGAAAATTTTAGTATCTTTAATGGTGTTGCTGGTTCCATCAACTTAGCAGGGGAATGGATTTATTTTATCAACTATTCTGATAATCAGAGCCCTCATAAGGTTCGAACCAATGGAAAAGATGCTGTAAAATTATTTTCTGAACCAATTACTTCAATGATCTTGCATGGAGATTGGGTTTATTATTTAAATGGAAAAGAAGAGTTGAATCGGATAAAGACAGATGGAACCAATAAAATTTCTGTTGGCAAAAACAAGATTTATTCCTACAACCTTACCGAAAAGTGGATATATTTTATAAATAATGATGACCACCAGTATTTATACAGAATGGGACTGGATGGCAGTAATCCTACGAAAATTAACTCTAGATCAACATTTGATATCTGCGTTTTTAAAGAACAAGTTTTTTAAATTGGTTTTGGAGATAATCAATATTGTGTTTATCGTTTGTTACCTGATGGAACTGAACAAGAAATCTATAGCTCAAAAAGGATTGAACCATAATTGATAACAAAACAGTCCTTAGTTTTCTTTACACGGGGAACAAGATCGCTACAACTTGGTCTTTAGGTTCCCAAATCGTTTCCATTTTCCAAATTTCAGCCAGGAATCTTAAAGGGATCAGCATCCGGTTTTGGACGAGGAGAGGGGAAACATTGAGAATATGTACTTTTCCATTCACTTTTACATTTTTTGAACCAACAAAAAACTCTATTTTTTGATTCTCCCGTTGAATTATTACACTGGGAGGTTTCGTTTGTGACTGATACGTCACTTTTGCCCCGAAAGCTTCACTGATCAATCGAAGAGGGACAAATGTGGTCCCATTATAGATGAGAGGGGGAACATCACCGGATATTTTTTTTCCGTTACTCCAAGCTGTTGCGTTATTGATCTGAAGAACCAATCCTTTTCCCCTGTAAACATGAAGGATATTATTGAGAGAATGCCCTGCCCAATCAACTAGAAAGATTTGAATATTATTTTTCCCAAATTGCAACGGAACTAAGGTTTCAAAGGACCCATCTGCTTGGATAACCACCATTCTATCCTGGATTTGTAGAGATTGATCCAATAAAGGTTTTGGTCCATTATAATCGACAGTTTCAGGCATGGCGATAATGCCCTTAACCTTACAAGAGTTATCACCTGTTATAGACCAGGACTGGGAAGGCTCCATTTGGGTTATCTTAACAGGAATCGTATCGATAGTGACCACAAGGCTTGAATATTGAAGGTTTGTAACATTATTGAAATCCTGGTGGGGATAATCATTCTCTAACGTGAAGTACTGTTTATTTTGCCCTTCCAGCAGTGGAATGCAAAACTTCGCGAGATCATTGACTCTAAATCCATTAACAGTGACGATGCTGGCAGGATCACTGGATTCAATTTTTATCATGGGAGGGGAAGTGTACCAATTATTTTTTCCAAGAATACCACCCACAACTACCAGTGATGCAGGTTTTACCCAATGTACAAGTGACCACTGGGCATTGTCCAGGAGAGAACCGATATTCTCCTTTCTAAATCCGATGGAAACCATTTCATCTGGATTTTCAGGATTTAGGATACCGGATTTTGGATTGATATGAATGTTCAGTGTTTTAATGTTAAATAATTGTATTTTTTGTGAATCTACTTTCAGAAATAAAGTGTGCGAATCGATCATTGTATTTTTAATCTCAGTAAAATTAGAATAGTCCGTTTGGCAATAAATACTTTCTGGTGGAATACTGGCAGGTAGCTTGATAGAGTCAGAGAAAACAAGAAAGAAACCTTCTGTTAAGAATTGTTTGAAGGAGCTACTCTGCTCAAATTCCATTGTTACATCAATAGGTTGTGCTGTATAACGGTTCACCCAATTGACAGTTTTAAACCTCATTTGATCAGAGAGAATGGTTAAAGGTGGGAATTCGGACCAATCAGAATCCGGATCGTAACGAAAGGCAAAAGAGATTTCTCTCGGTGAGGGATTGACAAAGTCAACTGATTTATAACTATTTTTGATTTGGTAGCTGAGTAACTGAATCTGGATAGGTTGATTTGGCTCGAGCTTCTGATTCATAGGAAGGGATACAATACCATTTAGGAAATCACCACTTTTCTCCTCTTTTCCATTTACGGAATATCGGATAGAACACTCATCTTCAAGTGGGATTTGATTCGGCCAACGGATTTCTACCTTCGAAAGGTTCTGATTGGGTGGGTAAAACCAGGACCAGATGAAGGTATAGGTGGTTTTTTTCCCAGCGACAGGAATCGATGCTGAAATGAGAGGCTTTCCAGGCTGAACATCAAAAATTAAAGAATACTTGATGGTAGTGAGTCCATTTTGGTAAAGATATCTAATACTAAAGAGGATCTCATTTTTACCTGGTTTTCTCATGGTTTTAATACCAAAAGGCTCTTCGATTCGAATGACCATCGTTTGATTTTCGAGGATTGTCACAGGCATCGTGATTTCGATAGAATTACCAGAAACTTCAACGAGATAACACGGGATGCCGTTAACTGTGACTTGGGATGGATTACTATATTTTGGCATATCGGTTGCGGTCAAAAAGAAGATACCCACAGTATCGATGTTCTTTTTTAAAACCAGGCTTTCATTGGTTCGACTCGTAAATTCCCACGAGGTTGGTTCGTCCCAGACTGGGCTGGAAACCTTTAATGAGACATCTTCCAATCCGAATATATGTTTCTTTTCGGTTACTTGGATGGAATTGGAGTAGATCAAGTTTGATAAAGAGGAATGCCAGAATCCAAATTTACCCACGCAAGGCTTATCTGGTAATGTATAAGATAAGGAAATCCATAAAAAAGTCGGCTCCTCTTTCCTAATTTTTAATGTTCTTGGCATCAGGAAGGAAAGGGAGTTTTCTGCATAATTAATTACGGGTAAAGGCTTTTTAGGATCAAGACAAAGGAAATTCACCCGAATATTTTTACCCAGATAGTATTCTGTTGTGTAATCCTTTCCGGTTTCGTCATGACTGACAGAATAGGCAGGAACCGGGAAAACAGCAGGGAATAGCAGAGTGATCCAATCATTTTCCAGGATATCCTGTTGAATCTCTATCTGAAAATGGAAAGAAGCACCATATTTAACCGTAGTTTCTGAACAAAATACTTGAAATAGGTTGCTACTATTCGATTGAGCGAAACTTCTGAATCCATCGAAGCAAAAGAGAGCTGAACAAATAACGATCAAAATGATGGTTCTATGCTTTAATGCAGTTTTCATGATGCACCTCTTGTAATCATTATAGTTGAAATACCAATGAATACTTTTTAGGTTCATCTTATTTTAAAAGCAGTCCCGAGGAGAATCGAACTCCTATTATCGCCGTGAAAGGGCGGTGTCCTGACCGTTAGACGACGGGACCAAACTGAGGCATGAAGGACTCGAACCTTCGACCCTCTGCTTAAAAGGCAGATGCTCTACCGACTGAGCTAATGCCCCGTACCAAGTATTATATCTTACAAAATTGGCTAAAAATGTCAACCAGATATTCTTCTTGTACCGTTCTTGAATTTTGTATATTTTCCATCAAACACCAAATTAACCTTCCCAGTTGGACCATTTCTTTGTTTCGCGATTAGGAGTTCGGTATCTGGACTTTCACTATCAGGACGGTGTAGGAACATAACAATATCGGCATCTTGTTCGATGGCTCCAGATTCACGCAAATCGGATAGTATTGGTTTTTTGTCTTGCCGTTTTTCGATTTCCCGACTTAACTGTGATAACAAGATGATAGGGATATGAAGCTCCCTGGCTAAGTTTTTCATCTGCCGTGTGATTTTGGATATTTCCTGTACACGATTTTCCACTCTTTCCTGGCTATGCATCAGCTGGAGATAGTCCACAATTAAAAGAAACGTACCATGCTCTGCCTGCAATCTTCTCGCTTTAGACCGGACATCCATAATGGATATATCGGGTGTGTCATCAATAAAGAAAGGAATCAAATGCAATTTTCCAACGGTGGCTCCTACATTGGCATAGTCGTGATCGGAAAGATTCCCGGTTCGAAATTGTTGAAGATTCACTTCTGCAAAAGAGCAAATTACTCTTTCCACGAGTTGTTCTTTTGACATTTCCAATGAAAAAAAAGCAACAGGTATTTTGGTGTCACTCGCTACATTTGTTGCAATATTGACTGCCAGGGATGTCTTCCCGATGGATGGTCTCGCAGCTAGTATGATCAGGTCTGAATTCTGCAATCCATTTGTCAGCTCATCCAGGTCATAGTATCCTGTGCGAATCCCTGTAATAGAGCTCTTTTTCTTGTATGCTAGCTCCATGCGTTCCAAAGCGGCATCGAGTAAATCTGCAATTTTGTAAAAATTCATGGGTCTTAAATTTTCAGATAGGCTCATGATCAACTTTTCGGCACTATCCAATAATTCTTCCGCTGGTATGGTTGAGGAATAATCCAAGCCCAAGATTTCATTGGCAGAACGGATAATTTTTCTTTGCAGGGATCGATCGCGAATGATAAGAGAATAATATTCTACATTGGCCGTGGTGGAGGTATTATTCGCCAATTGCATGATATAATCGACCCCACCAGTTTTGTCTAATAAATTACGATTCCTTAGCTCATCTGGAACCGTTACGACATCTACAGGGATGTTTTGGTGAGATAATTCCTGGATAACCTGATAAATTAATCCATTGGCAGGATCATAAAAATCCTCAGGAAATAGCGTACCATCTATTTTTAAGAAAGCTTCCCTATCAATCAGAATTGCGCCAAGGACGGCCTGTTCGGCCTCCATGTTGCTTGGAGGTATTGTATTCATCGGAGGTATTTACTCCTCTATTCTATGAACCTCGATTTTTATCTCTGCGTTGATTCCATGAAATAATTTTAGGATAACTTTATGAGTCCCGACTGTTTTAATGGGTTCTTCAATATGTATTTTTCGTTTATCAACTTCCAGTTTCTGGTCTTTCAGGAGTCTCTCGGCGATAATTTCGCTGGTAACAGCCCCAAAAAGGCGTCCTTCTTTTCCTGCTTTTTCCATTAGAACCATAGTATAGTTTTTTTCTAAGGTTTCTTTCAGGTTTTTCGCAACGGTTTCCTGATTGTCCACTTTCTTTTTTATTGCTACTTGTGTCTCTTTATATTGCTTTTCAGCACCATCTGTCAAATAGCTTGCCAAGTTATTCCTAAGAAGATAATTACGGGCATAACCATCTGATACAGTTACCACTTGTCCTTTTTTTCCTAAAGAGGGAACATCTGCTTTTAATAGAACGGCTATGTTCTTCATTCTATTTTAAAACAAAAGGAAGTAAGGCGATTTCCCTGGCTATTTTAATTTCTTCTGCAACTTTTCTTTGGTGCAACGCACAAGTTCCAGTAGCTCTTCTTGGTAATATTTTAGCTTTATCGCTAATATACCTTGCTAAAAGATCTACATCTTTGTAATCAATATTCACCAATGGATTTGCACAAAAAAAACAAACTTTCCGTTTCGCGCGAATAAACGGTCTTCTTCCAAATGATCTATTATTTTCCATATTTTATTCCTTTCTTATTTATTGAATTTCTTCCAATTCTTCTGGCACAAAATCATATTCTTCAATTCCTTCCGCTGTCATACCAGATGAAGGAATTGATTGTGTGGCGCCAGGATCATCCTGCTGGGTTCCGATTCGTTTTTCCAGCTGGAAGGCTGTATGCGCAACAATATCGGTAAACCATTGTTTTTGACCGTTTTTATCATATGATTGGATTTGAAGGCGTCCTTCTACGTAAACAAGGTTGCCTTTCTTAAAGTAATCACTAACCTTTTTTGCTAATATTGTCCAGGTGACAACACGCACAAAAAGAGTTTCCTTTTTCCATTCTTCATTTTGTTTATAATTGCGGTCCACAGCAATACGAAAATTTGCCGTCTGGGCTCCATTGGGCGTAAATCTTGTTTCTGGATCTGCGACAAGACGACCAATTAGCATGACTTTGTTAAGCATTGTTTTCCTCAATTTTGATTGCTTCTTCCAGGATGGGAATCTCTTCAAAGGCTGGCTCCTCAACGGAAGAATCAATTTCTATGGCCGGCGTATCTTCCACGATAGGGGCTACAGGGGGAGTAGGCGGCTTAACTTCCAGGGCAGGGACTTCCTTTTTTTGATACGTTGTTTTCCTGGCAATAACCATGGATCGTAAGATAGTCTCTGTGATGGTCGTTAGGCGTTTCAGCTCATAAGGCAGTTTACCTTCTCCATCAAAAATAAACAGGTAGAAATGACCATCTGTAAATTTACCGAGTGGATAAGCAGTTCTTCTTCTTCCCCAGTAATTTGTTTCATGAAGAACACCATTTTCGGAAATAATTTTTTCAATCTTTTCCGTTAGTTTCGTCCTCTCCTCTTCATTTAGAGAAGGACGATATATAAAAATAGCTTCATAACCTTTCATAAATTCCTCCCTTTGGTCTTAATATCAGCCTTTACAAATCAATTGCAAAGGCAGGGCAAAAGTTAATTTTATCCAGAAAGAAGATATTTTCAAGCATTCTTTGTTACCGGCACTCTCCTTCGTGGGTAAAGAATAGGATCCAGATAAATCCCAAAGCTGAAAAAATACCAGCGATCCAGAATAAAACTGAAAATCCGAAGATATCAGCTATTTTTCCACCGATGAGAGGAGCAGAGAAAGCGGAGAGGGCAGTCAAGGAGTTCATTAAAGATATATAGGTAGGATATTTTCCATCAGGAGCCCAACGATTGAGTATAGCCAGGCCAGATGAACCATAAGCGCTATAGTACATACCCATACAAATAAATATGGCAAATAAGGAGTATCTGCTTTTTGACATGAGGATTAAAACAGAAGAAAGAAGTAGTCCAACAGATCCGATAACCAATACATACTTGTGCTTGTAATGATCGCCAATGTAGCCCCAAAGAAAAAAGGTTATAGATTGCGATGCTAGAAGAAATAATAAAAATATACCAGCAAACTGGTCACCAAAGCGAAGCTCTTTGATCGCATACACAGCAAAAAAAGTTGTAGCCATTGACCCAAGGCATTGAAAGTTACGGCTGAAAATGTAATGGAAAAAATTTTTATCTTCTTTTAATATCTTAGGGAGGTTTTTGAAATATTCCAACAGAGAATGTTTTTCAATTTTTTCATTTTTTATTGCTGGCTCTCTGCCGATAAGGGTGAAGTAATAGGAAACGAAAACGGCAATAGAGGCCCACAAAAAACAATAGAAAAAATTCATGGGAAAAGGATATCGGGCTAAAAACCAGGATGCCATGATTGAGGCACCAATACCCATTAGTCCCCCGATACCAGACCCCATGGCAAAAAAAGTCCCCAACTTAGAACCGGGGGTAACCTTGATCACATAGGATAACCAAGCCGGTGATATAACTCCGGAAGTAAATGTGATTAATACTAAGCATAACAAAGTAATATATATAGCAATTGTTGGATTTGATTTTGCTACAAAAAGACATAGCAAGGTTAAAATAAGAAATGGTGCTCTTTCTACCAGAGTCAGTTTTTGTACAAAACTTAATTTTCTCGGTAAATTCTCAATATGATTCGCAGAAAAAATTCCTGGGATTTGGTACCCCAAAAAAGCAATGGCTGGTACAAGTCCAATTTGTAAATTTGTTCCACCTAGTTTTTGAATAAACAAAGGCAATAAAGTAATAATCGAGGCAAATGACATCGCAACAGTATAAAAAGCCGCATTGGCGCTGTTAACATAAAAATTAAAACGAGTATTTTTTAGGATTTCATATCTTTTTTCATCTAACTCATTTGTCATATGAGCTATTGTAAGTAGAATTTTATGGTTGCAAAATGCAAAAAAAGATTTGTTTTTGACAATTTAAGAGTGAGAGGTTGAGGATGCAATATAGGAATTTTGGCAAAACAGGGAAGAAAGTATCCATTTTGGGATTCGGCGCCATGAGACTTCCATTGCTAAACAAAGAAGACAATGGATCCATCGATCGCAAAAAATCCATCCAAATGATACGATATGCCATAGACCATGGTGTCAATTATATCGATACAGCCTACCCGTATCATGATGGTAAGAGTGAATTGCTTGTATCCGAAGCCTTAGAAATTGGTTATAGAGACAAAGTGAACCTAGCTGATAAATTGCCCAGCTGGAAAATCCAGTCTTCAAAAGATCTTGATATTTATCTGAATGAACAATTACAAAAATTACGAGACACAAAAATCGATTTTTATTTGTTGCACGCCTTAAATCAAAAATCCTGGGAAAAACTATATTCTTTTGGTGTATTGGATTGGCTGCAAAAACAAAAAGAGATTGGCAAGATCCAATGCATTGGCTTTTCATTCCATGATGCTTATCCTGTGTTTGAAACCATTTTAAATGCATACGATTGGGATTTCTGCCAGATACAACTAAATTATATGGATATCGAGTACCAGGCAGGAATGAAAGGATTAAAAAAGGCAGTCAGCAAAGGCATGGGCGTGATTGTCATGGAACCGCTAAAAGGGGGAAGGCTAGCAAAACCTAAAGGAATTATGAAGGATATATTCAAAAAAGAAGGGGCAAGCCGGGAACCAGTCCAATGGGCCCTGGATTGGGTGTGGAACCTACCGGAAGCCTCGATGGCCCTGAGCGGAATGAGCTCTCTTCCTCAGGTGAAAGAGAATATAAAATATGCCCAATTGGCAAAATCAAACCATTTTTCCAAAGAGGATCACCAGTTTATCGAAACCGTCCAAAAAACATATGAGAGCTTGATTAATGTAGATTGTACAAAATGCGGGTACTGTATGCCCTGTCCTTATGGAATACATATCCCCTTGAACTTTGAATTTTATAATGATGCCAGATTTGTTCCGATTTCCCAGTTAAAAACACAGTATCGAAATTTCTTAAGTGAGGAACAGAGAGCAAAAAGTTGCAAACTTTGCGGAGAATGTGAAGACAAATGTCCGCAAAAACTACATATCAGGGAAATATTAGTTAAAATTGCGATTGCCTTCAAATAGGGAATCAAT
>Ga0247842_10006795_pt1 | contig 12744 bp, 12 predicted proteins | sample LaCruzMarch2015__3_FD_192411 | JGI IMG/M metagenome (GOLD analysis project Ga0247842, IMG submission 192411) | Freshwater microbial communities from meromictic Lake La Cruz, Castile-La Mancha, Spain - LaCruzMarch2015_19m | ecosystem: Environmental > Aquatic > Freshwater > Lake | place: Spain...
CGATTACAAGAGTGAGGCTTCGGAGGATTATACGGCTCTTGCTGGGGAGTATGCTCTTTCGTTGTCGGTGTACTGTGAGGCAGCGGGACAGATTGTTGGTGATGAGGTAGCGGGGTGGATTTACTTCACGGAAATGGGGGGATATCAATAAGCGGTTTTGAAAATCAAATAAATAGATTTTTCTTATCAGTATACCATGAAGAATATTGGGATTATCTATGGCAGTGAGGAAGAATATTCTATTTAAAAAAATGGATCTGGGTGGTTATACATTAGATCAAATTGTTAAAAAAATCAAACAACTTGAGTACTCAAAAAATGATAATGAAGGATTCATAATAAATGAAGTCGATGAATCCAAAATATTCCTTACATTTATTTACTCATCTCCAACTTATATTACCAAACTAGATGAAGAAAAACTCGAAGTGATAAAAGAGAAAATAATAATAAAAAATATTGTGGATTTTTCAATAGATACAAAATTGAAAATTTTGTCAATTTTTAACGCATCAAACTCCTCAAGAAAACTAATTACAGAACTTGGAAAATTGACTGATTTTAAAATTACTATTGATGATATCAATTTTAATTTGAAAGATATTTTGAATAAAACTAGAATAATGGATTTACATTTTGAATTAACCTCAATGCGAATAAGAAACTTTCAGATTACTGATGAAATATGTGGAACTTATTGGATAAAAATTACAAATCCAAATGTCATTAAAAAATTTTTAAATGAGTATTCGGGTGAACTAATTTTTATCAATGGACATATGAAGATACGAGAAAATGAAATTGGTTTAGGTTTCTATGAAAATGGAACCATTTCAATAAGTGATATAGAAGGTGAATTTGAGGGAAATGTTGATCGAATGAAACAATTGTTATTTAATGAAGGGGTCTAAATGCCGGAAGAGCAATCAGTCCAGGGAACCCGATGGACTATCCATGCCGTTGAGCTTCTCAAAGGATTAGGCTGGAGCCCAAGGGGGGACATCAATGTTGATATTCCCTGTACGATTCACCCCAATCGCAGAAATCCACATGGAATAGATGCTTTTCTTACATATTCTGATCCATATCGAAAAAAAGAGATAGGAATAATCATAGAAACGAAAAATTATGCTTGGAGAAGTGTTACAAGAGCATTTATTCAGGAAACTGTAGATAATTTAATCGAAACGATTGAATGTGCTCCTTTATCCGATGAATTTCAAAGAAGATTGAATTTTTCCAATGCAGCGGTTAATACTGGATTGATATTAATCTGGTCTCACGATGATTTTGAGAGAGATACATTTCAAAGATATTTGAAAGAACTTGAAATTCCTAAAAAAAGAAAACTATCCACAATTTATGTTCTCAACAATTACGATATTCTAAAACTGTATTCGTTATATCATACGATTAAACAAATTTGTTCAAGTCTTCGCGAACCAGACAAATTTGACATTTATTATCCAAGCTATTCGAATAGCGATTCCGTCAATGGGAAGAATTTTGTAAATTTAGAATATTTCACCTCAAAATTTATCTTTGGAAAGATGATTGAAAGTATAAATTATAAGAATAAGAGTCGGGATATCAACACAATAACAACCGTTTTTTATTTTGATCAATTAAATTTGGAATCTTTGAATTATCTTTATCTCTCTTTAAAGAAGTTTCAACTAGCTGACGATAAAATTCGGATTTATCATTACAATGATCCTTCACATTACCGTGGCCCAATAAGAGAATTTGTAAGAATTTGTGAGGAGGAACATGGGAAAAAAGTAGAATTTCTTCCGATGTTACAGTTAGACGATGTACCTTGGAGGGTTGTATAATGGAAATTCGGGAATATCCAAACCAAAACGAAATTTTTGATTTTTTCAGTGATTTTATTTTTTACGACGATCTGCGTGATTATTTCAAAAAGAACGGTATGATATTTGCAACAAACAAACAAAGTGATATTGCTGAATATGCATCGAAAATCATCTACGGATATGATGATTTTGAGATGATAAAATCTATTACTTCTACAAAACAGAGATTCAATAAAATTACCGGATTTCAAATTAAGACTGATAAGTCAATAGAAGAAATTCGGAGTTCATTTGAATCTGGGAAAGTTATTCATACAAGAAACAAATTAACAATAAAAAATACAACTTTTGCACGTGAAACCGAAAAGATTCAGGTCTCGTATTCTTTTGAACGAAAAACTCCCGGTAGAATGAATTTGATCAATGCTGAAGAACGAAAAGGCGATTTTTTAATTGAGAAAAAAGAAGGAAGCACAACTAGAATTGTTTTGTTTAATCATAGTAAAAACGAAGATTACAACGCGGTTAGAGATATAATATCATCAATTAAGGATGAAGATGATGAATCTTTTTTTGAAATAATTCCAATGACATTAGAAAAGTTGCCAGTAAGTAAAAGAATTGAATTTATTGACCAAATACTACAAAGAGGCTATGCCAATTGGTCATTATCCGAAGTAATTTTAATAAGAGTGAAAAAGGTCATGGATTTGCCAGAAGAATCCAGTGAGGAAGTCGCATCTAACGGTAATGAGATAGTAGACCGATCCGATTTGGAAGGAATAAACGATGCGATTTTAAGAGGCCATAATCTCCGTGAGAATTCCTTTGTTAAGAAATGCGAAAGATCTGGCTTTTACTTCCCAAGCATAATCATGAAATTAGCTCATGAAAGCGAACCGTACGTCATTCATTTAGAGATTCAATTTAAATTCAGACCTGAAATGCCAGAAGTAAATATTGACCAATCTTTCAAAGTTGAGAATGGTCAAGAAATTGAATCGGAATTAGAGTTAGAATTTAGGAAATCGGCTTTAAACCAATTTATTCATGAAACACTAAAAATTTTTAACGATATTGCTCGAATTGATTAATTTTTCCCCTATTTCCTTCAAGTAATAGATTATTTGAGCATTTAAAGTTCATTTTTTTCATTGCCACTCCCGACGATCCTTACTTTTTTATTATCCCCTCCTCCGGACAAACCTCCGCAAACTTACAACTCAAACACTCCCGTTGCAAAGGTCTCGCCGGGAAATCCCCCTATTCATAGGAAGCATTCATCGCCGCAAATTCCCGGGAGGTCATCCCCTGCACTTCGCGTAACTGCTCCTCAAAGAATCGATAGGGCTTCGTTGCGCCGGTCTTAAGGAAGACGAGTTCGGTGCTGATATCATTGGCACTCATCTTGTAATACTCCATTGCCCATAGGATATACGCCGTCATCTGAAATTCTGTCTCATACTCGTTATCGTCCCTGGCGATCTTCCAGTCGGTGAGGACGAGCGTGCCGTCCGGCATTTTCCCGACAAAATCCACTTTTACTGTTTCCCCAACATCCCCGATGCTGAAATGATCGAACTCCTCGTGTCGCAGGCATTCCCGGCTCTGGTAGCCCTGCCACTTTCCGAAGAAGGTCTGGAGGCACGTTTTCCCGTTCTCATCAATGGCAGCAAAAAACGAATTGGGGATCCTCTCGCCGTTGTGGTATTCGATGAATGTCTCGCCACCAATATTTTTGTACTGCGATACTTTTTTCAAAAACGCATTCATTGCCTCGGCTAGATTCATCGGCTTGTTCTCGCAGTGGAGTTGGATCGGCTTGTCGATGATATCGTGAATGAGCTGACCTTGGACAACAAATTTGGAAGTGAAGTTCTTGAGCCACCGGATTTTTTCGGGATTTACAACTGGTGCGGATTTGAAGTATGGGGCGATGTATTCAAAATAGTACTGGCGCTGGCACCGGTTCCAGACCCGGTGTTTGGTGAAGGACCAGGAATTTATCTGGAAGAAAAAGTTGTCCAGCTCTACCATATGTTTCTGTTAGGGACTGTCACGAAATATTTTCCATTTGTCCATTAATCATCCCAACACTTTGGGTCAACTTCACGGATTCACCCCCCCCCAAATTTTCCCAAAAACAATTTCGCCGGAAATTTTTCCCGGGATTCCCACAAAAAATCTTTCCGGCACACGCAACGCTCACCCGGTTCGCGATTTTCCACAACACCGCATCGCACCTTTCGCTCAATTCCTGCATCCAATCCCAACCTCATACAACCGACCCGGAATCCAAGCCCGTATCAGCCAACCCCCTCTTCCAGTACCCACCCAGCCAGCGCCTTGTCATGATTCATAGCCGGCAGGCGTGCCGGGATATGATTGTCACATGTTCGCCGTCTACCGAAATAAAAATCCGGGCACTCCGGGCAGATGTACCTTTATTTCCGGAGAGTCTTACGAGAAAAAAGTACAGAAAAAAGGTCCCGGAAAATGCCATCAAAGTGCCCGGAGTGCCCGGAAAATTTCCAAAAAAATTTTATTTTTTTAGCGAAGCGCTCTTAATAGAAAATTAGTTCCCGGATCATGCCGGCTCCTGGATATTTCACATGAACAGCGGGTCCGCCAGAGCTCGCGAAACGGCCGTCGGCCAAAGATTCTCTTAGGCCTACCGTTGCCCACCGGGAAATTGTGGGCGATGTAAAATCTGATGCCAAAATTTTTCCGGCAACCCGGCAACCTGTACCGTGTTTCCGGGAAGTCCTTCGTGAGAATTGTACAAGAAATAAGATACCCGGAACGACCCTCAGGTTGCCGGGTTGCCAGATTTTCCGGAAACGAAAACATTTCCAGATCCAAAATAGTTTCACATGCGTCAATGCATTTTTCGGAAAATCGTTCGTGAGAAAATTACAGAAAAAGATCCCGGAAATAGTTGATAATGTACCCGGCTCAGGACGCCCGAAGTACAGTTTCCCATCGTTTTCCCTCGACCGGAATCCGGAAAAATCCCCCTATTATATTGTGCAGATCCGAGCTTCCACTGGAACCTGTCACGGGTGGGCTACCCGGCCGGATCACCTTACCCGTCACGGGTGTCTGGCCTGTTACGGGTCGGATGACACACAACATCGGGAACCCGGAATCCGGGTCCACCCGGAGATCGCAAATTTTACGTCGGCATTCGACGAAAGAAGATACTTCGGCCAGAGCCTCAAAAAGGGCCGTATTTCATTTTTCACGTGCTGGAGCCCGTTTTTCGAAAGATCGTCAATCTAGTGAGACCTGAGTGAGACATGTTCCGGTCCGGCGATAAAATGAAGTTTTGTAACGTTAGAGACTTGGTTTTTCGCGTTAGAGACATGTGATTCCGTGGACCGGGCAATCGGGTACCGGGAGGCTACGACGGAGATATCGGGTAATATGAGTACAGGTCACCTCAGGTACGGTGCCAGGATGGTCTACCCCATAGACGGGAACCAACAGCACATCGTTCACGGTTCGTAAACATTTTGTTCATGAAACGTGAACACACGCCCCCCAAAAAAGAGGGGAAATTGCAAATCGTGGCAGTCCGGAAAATTCCCCACATATCCGGCTCCCACATTTTTCCCAAAACAATTTCACCAGAATTTTTCCCGGGACTTTCCCAAAAAAATCTTTCCGTCACACGCGATGAACGCCCGGTTCGCGATTTTTCCAAAAATGCCGCATCGCACCTTTCGTGAGGATCCCTGCATCCAAACCCAACCTATGCAGCCGACCCTGAAAACCGGAATGAAAAAACAGCCCTTCCATTCATTCCGGCATAGCCCAGCCCATCCGGCAAACGATCGGCCGTCCAAAAGAGCATATTAGCGCACATTTTGGAGGTCAGTATTACCGAATTCTGGCAAACGGGGCGCACTATGCAGTTATCAGAAAATAATAGACTTGGTTTTTCGCGAATAAGACCTAGTTGAGGTAATCCAGACCTTCACACACCGAGGTTCCCCGACAGAGAAGTGAGTTAAGCGGAGTGCAGGTCACCTAAGGTTTCGGGGTACCATAATCAGCAACAGTCAGCCCCCTTTTCGCATCCACCCAGCCAGCGCTTTGTTGGGATTCATAGCCGGAAGGTGTGCCTGGTGTGTTCGCCTTTTACCGTTCGACATTTCAGGAACACTGTATCTATTTTCCGGAAAATCTTATGAAAAAAGGTACAGAAAAAAAGATTTTGGAAATGGTACTTTATGATTATTTATCCATAGAACTCCTTTCTATTGCTGCTCATTTTTTTATCGTAAAATTCCGAAAATTATTAAGAATTGGGTGGAGAATTACAAATTTTCTCCCACTCTTCTTTCGTTGGAGACCTTGGACATTCTTTATTCGCATACCACATTACACAAATTCCTAGAGTAATGAATATTAGATAAATAAGTGTTAGTTCCCCTCCATTTCTCATATCTTTGATAATATCTTTATTCTGCAAAATGGGAGAAATTACATAATAATAAAACCCCAGAACTGTAAAAAATAAAATTAAAGACATTGCGAAAAGATTCTGTTGATAATGTCCTCGAGATCCACAAAGTTGATTTGAACATAAATAGTTAACTGTTCGATATTGGGTTTCGAAGGATTTTTCCTTGGAAAAGAATTTATCTAAACCTGCCACTTCTTCCACGAGAAATTTTTTTGTACCTACCTCAAAATTATCTGGGATATCTAATTGCGATTCTAAAAAAAATAGATCTGGATATAGAATGGCTACACCTTTGTCAATGCGGATCGTTTGATAGCGCCAAATTCCAAGCAAAAATGCAGAAATTGCTGCGGGTATTAGAATAAACTCAGGTTTATAGGAAGTTTTTACGTACTCAACTAAAAAGTAAACCCATATTAAAGCAATCATAGCTGTTATTGCACTCATATAGAGAGTTTCCTGTTCAACATTGTGGATTCGATCTATTTGTGTTGATTGAAGGAGAATACCAGCATTTTCTGGTTTCATTTTTTGCGAATGCTCAGTTAATCTTTGAGAGTTGCCAGCGAATTTAATTAACTGATATCCGCATCGTTGACAAAAGTTTGCATTGTCCCAAATATAAGTATCACACTTTGGGCATAACATAATTGAACTTACTATCTCCATAGTAAAAAATGGTATCCTCCATTTTCCCAGATTTTTCCCAAAACAATTTCTTTAAAAAATATTCATAAGACTTTCAGAAAAAATTTTTCCACCAAACGCAACGAACACCCGGTTCGCGATCTTCCAAAAATGCCGCATCGCACCTTTCACAATAATTCCTGCATCCAATCCCAACCGCATGCAGCCGACCCCAAAAACCGGAACGAAAAAACAGCCCTTCCTTTCATTTCGGCATAGCCCAGCCCATCCGGCAAACGATCAGCCGTCCAAACAATGCTAAAAGCGGTTTTTTCCGGGCCAGATAAATGCCGATTCCAGCCAAACGGGGCTCATCCTGAAATGCTATTAAAAAAATAGTGCTGCATTTTCCGGAATTAGTGTTATTAAAGCGGGTTGGGGGAGTTCTTTGTCGGAAGTCCCCGTCGGAGAAGGCAGGTGAGGGAATGTATCAGGCCGGAGTGGGATGGTTCCGACGCAAACGCGATCGAGGGAGTGCGAAACACTTCCAATTGTACAGGAGTTACGTCCTGACAATCAGGAAAGGCGGCATTTATGACGGAACCGGCTCTTGAACGCGAGAAAATAATGGCCACGGCACAGGTACAGTGCATAATAAATTAAATTAAAGAATTATAAACGATAATTCATGGCAAATCAAGGACGTCTTGAAGGCAAAGTCTGCATTGTGACCGGCTCAACATCCGGGATCGGGAGAGGCATCGCGGAGCTCTTTGCCCGCGAAGGGGCGACCGTTGTCATTGCCGCCCGCCGGGCAGAGGAGGGTGCCAAGGTCGTAAAGGGAATAACGGAGAATGGCGGTGCAGCGTCCTTTTTCAAGCTTGACGTGGCCGATGAAGCGTCCTGGAACGGGATCATCGACTACGCGCTGAAGACCTACCAGAAGCTCGATGTCCTGGTGAACAACGCCGGCATCGGGTTTTTGAAGCCCATTGTTGATACAACGATCCCTGAGTGGCGCAATGTCATGGCCACCAACGTGGAGAGCGTTTTTTTGGGGACAAAAACCGCGGTCCCGTCCATGAAACGGAACGGGAAGAAGGGCGGGTCCATCATCAACATCTCATCCAACATCGTGTACGTGCCCAGCGCAATGAACGGTGCCTATTGCACGAGCAAGGGTGCCGTGGCAGCGTTCTCCCATGTTGCTGCAGTTGAGCTGGCAAAAGACAATATCCGGGTCAATGCCGTATTCCCCGGGTTTGTGAAAACCTCGATCCTGGATGTGGCATTCCAGAAAGCCGCAGAAGCCGGAAGGACCAAAGAGGAGCTCCTGGCAATGTTCGGGGAATCAAACCTTGTGGGCCGCGTGGGAGAGCCCATCGACCTTGCCTATCCCGTTGTGTTCCTCGCATCCGATGAATCCGCTTTTGTCACCGGGTCCGATTTTGTTATTGACGGCGGCGAGGTCTGGAAACGGGGCGGGGCTGATGACGCCCTTGCACAGGACGCCAAGGGACCATAATCCATCTCATTTTTCCCGGTTTCCGCCGGGTGAGCAATTATAGGAGTGCAAAACACTTCCGGTCGTGCGGGAGGAACATCCTCCCTTTCATGAAAGAAGGGTTAACGGAGCCCTATGCACCGGGTTCCGGGCCCCCTTCCGGAATATTTCCATCGGTTTCTTAACAACAGCCACCTCACTCCAGTACACTCAGGAATAATCCTTCCTTTCATTCCGGCATAGCCCGGCCCCTTCTCCAGCTCCAGTACATTAAAAAACGGGCATGATTCAGCCATCTGTGACCTCCCCCCATCAAGAAAGTTAACTACTTTAAAGAAATGGACGCTCATCCAGTCATCTGCGCGTTTGGCAAAATTCCCATCAAAAAATGGGAAAAATCCCACAAGATCCAGAAAATTTCGTGCCGTACCATATCAGTTTCAGATATGCTTATATGTTTATAAACTGTCCATATATTGTCTCCAAATCGAAAAAGAGCCTTAAAAAAGAGCAGAATCGCGAAGAGAACCCCGATTATTCGGATAACATCTATCAGATCGTAACCGCTCATAGGACGATCTTACCTTACGCCAAACCAGATCCATCCATCATTAAGGCATGCATCGCAGCGTCATGTTGCGGGACATCAATTTCTGCCTACGCCCTTCATCACCACAGTCTGCCGTCACATACCTCGTGTCTCACGTACCTTCATGGGTTAGACATGGACGAGATGCGCAAGCAGTCATCAGACATGCTGCTCAAAGCGGGCAATAAGGTCATTCGTCCGGGACAGAAGTACGCATTCGCCATTGACAAAACCCAGGATCCGTATTACGGTAAACACGACGATAAACCAGACACCTATACCGGTGGCGGTAAAAGGAAGGCATCCACCAACCACTTTTATACGTACTTCACGATGAGCATTGTAGATCAGGGTCATCACATCACCCTCTTTTCGGTTCCCTGGCAGAATGATATGAAGAACGTCGTGTCAATACAGAAATGTGTGGAACTTATCCACTCACTTGGATTGAAAATCCGGAGTTTATGCCTGGACCGGGAGTTTTTTACCGCATCGATCTTGCGATATCTTCAGCAGAGTTGGATCCCTCACATCATTCCCGTCAAGAAACATGGGAAGGTGTTAAACGCGATGTTGAAAGGGCGAGCTTCATCAACGTTCACCTACACGATGAAGAAGGGAACGAAAGATTCGGTTGACCTTGTTATCACCGATTGTGTGGTCTACATGATGGGGAAGCATACGAAGAAAGGGCTCGAACACCATGCGTTCGTAGTTTTTGGAATGTCAACATCCCCCCGGAACGTTCGGGAAATTTATCGGCACCGGTTTGCCATTGAATCCACGTATCGACTGCGGAATTCAGTACGCCCGAGAACGTCAACGAGGGATGAGAAGATCCGGTATTTTTATACCCTTCTTTCATTTATCATCCAGAATCTGTGGGTGTCCGAAAAATGGATTCGTTGTGCCAGACAAAAACCCGGCCCGAAAGTCATTGAAAAGAATCGGCTGTCGTTGGAATATTTTTCGGACCTCATCCGCGAGAATTCCGAACTTCTATTCAGACTCAAACGGATGGATGAAATTGCATTAACCTGAATATCCGGGTTCCTTCTTTGGGTGTTATCGGAAAATGTGGCAACCGGTTTGAGCGGATGCTGTTCTTGAATTTTCGTTTTTGCAGTGGAAATAGCAGTTATTCGCTTCAAACTTTTGATTCACTCTACTGGATTTGTGTAAATCTTGTTCAATCCGATACCGTTTTTGGGTTGCGGAAGGTTTGATACAAAAGTACTTAACTTGCTGTTGCATTTTATTTTGGACTCATATTGAGTTCCGTTTTAGGAATTAGCACGAATATGGAGTTTTTCCAAAAATGTGCATCTGCCACTAACTTGACCGAGTTTCGTTGAACTTTAATCTACTGGAACTTCAGTTCATATGTCCCCCGCTCGCCCTCCAGCAGCAGTTCGCCCGTGTCGTGGAAGAAGTGGAGCGGATTCGTGAGCAGCAGGTGGCATCGGGTCGGCAGATTGAAGGGTTATGCGAGGGGCTGATGCAGCGGGCTTTTGAGGGAGAATTGGCAGCATAATTCGAGGAGATATTGATGTATTGTTTTGTCGGGGATCTTGCAGGTTTTCAAAATATTGTTCGCAATTTACCATTAAATCAACAGCAAATCCGAATCAACCAATGGATTGAACTGGTTAAATCCGCAGCAGAACGATGTGGAATTCCCAATTTTAAACTCATATCAGATACTATTGTTGCAAGAACTGATGAAACACAGGCCGAACTTGAAAAAATGGTAAAATTTTCAAAAATTCTACTCGAAGAAGGATTGACTTTAAAACTACCACTGCGTGGGGCGATTTCCCAAGGAGAAGTCAGCTGGACTGATCAGATAGTATTTGGGAAAGCGGTAATTAATGCATATCAGTTGGCGTCTAATCAGAATTGGTTGGGTATATCTATTCAAACGGGTATTCAAATTTCACCCGAACTCTATAGAATTGATAGTGTTGTTTTATATCCCACACCCCTTAAAAAAGGAAGAATCGGTCTCATGCCTGTAGTGACATGGAAAATTCCCCAAGTTGGATCGCTCATGAAAATGACATTAGGCGATGAATTAGCAACTCAAGGCAAAGTTATAGAATGGAATTATGCCGATAAAACACCATGATGTGCGCATCAGGCAAATGCTATGAAAATCAATAACTTTTTTGGGATGTACATGATTATGGGCAGAGCAGGCTGACTAAATTTTAGGATTTAATCCTGGGAATAAAACTAACCAAAGAATTGCTTTCGCAGGCTCTATTGCGACTTGATCGCGGATGCTAAATTGGCCTATTAGGCAATTCATCTGCCCATAATTTTTGATGATCATGACACAAGCACTGGAAATAGCCGCCGGTTTAGACTTGCACAAAAAGTTTATTATTGCAACGATCTTGACCCTAGCGGGCGGAAAGATGCAGGAAAGATTTGAGCGAACTCATGAGGGTTTACTCAAACTTAAAGACTGGATATTGAACAACAAGGTTCAAGCAGTGGGCTGTGAATCAACGAGTGACTATGCGGTTAACATCTATGATTTGCTGAATCAGTTTATGCCGGTAATCGTTGGTAATGCGAGAGATATAAAAGCGTTCACTCACAAAAAAACGGACAAGGTCGACTCTGAATTCATCGCGTTACTAACATTAAAAGGCATGATTCACCCTTCACGAATCATGCCAATGGACTTAAGGAATTTTCGAGCGTTAACGCGACTCCGTCATCGTCTTGTCGATCAACGAACGACAACAAAGAACCATATCCACTCAATTCTCGATTCGGAACTGTTCCTGTTATCCAACGCATTCACCGATATCTTCGGGAAAGCCGGACGTATTGTGTTGAATGGCATTACAAATGGATTTACCGTTGATGAAATCTTGCAATGCATCCCTAAAAATGTCAAGGGTAAGAAACGCCAACTTCGGGAAATAATGGAGCACACACTTTCCGCTGATGCATTGGACAGAATGAAAGTGAATATGTTAATACTCTACTGTTATGATAAGCAAATTGAAGACATAACGCAGAAAGCACTCGATTACGCATATTCACATTATCCGAGAGAGATGAAAATATTAAAGTCTGTACCAGGAATCGGGGAAATCGCTGCGATAACAATTTTGGCTGAAATTGGGGACATTAAAGATTTCCCCACCCCAGAACAATTTGCCAGCTGGTTAGGAATTGTCCCCAGAGTGTACCAATCCGCAGACAAGTTGCATACCGGCTCTATTACCAAAAGAGGATCAGTACATGCACGATGGATTCTTGTCCAAGTCGCGCATGCGGTCGGTCGATCGCGAAATAATTCACTGAAATCGTTCTTCCAACGCAAAGAACCTGTGATTGGTAAAGGGAAAGCAATTGTTGCTCTTGCCCGCAAGATTGTTGTCGTTATCTGGCATCTGCTGACTAATGACGAAGTCTATGATGATGGAATTTATAAAAAGAGCCCACAACCAAAGCACATTTCTGTAAAGATTCCAACAAACGTCACGATGGAGGAAATACTTAAAATAATTAGAGATGCCGCAATCATCATAAAAAAACCGGATCCTGGGGTTATCTGACAATTTCCTCCCCATTTTGGGAGATTTTCATGCTACCTCCCATGTGCCCTGGAAGGCACAAAAATACACAATGAAAATATACTTCGATTTCCCAAGTACAACTTTGGGGAGTAAAGGCTGATTGATTTTTGGGACTTTGATCCCGGTATGCTAACATA
>Ga0247842_10006799_pt1 | contig 12733 bp, 3 predicted proteins | sample LaCruzMarch2015__3_FD_192411 | JGI IMG/M metagenome (GOLD analysis project Ga0247842, IMG submission 192411) | Freshwater microbial communities from meromictic Lake La Cruz, Castile-La Mancha, Spain - LaCruzMarch2015_19m | ecosystem: Environmental > Aquatic > Freshwater > Lake | place: Spain...
TCCTCAGCATGAAACGCTTTGGTGGAATGGGCCGGTGAATGGACGGAACCCAGAACTCGCCCATCGCAACGTCCACATTGCCGCCATTCTGCATGCCGTCGAGCTGGCCGGAATTCGGGCCGGCAGCTTCGGAAAAGGCGAGCAGGCCGTTTCCGTGCGCGAGGTCGCGCAGGTGTGCGTAGTGATTTCTGGCGATCAGATCTGCAATCGTCCGGTAGTAGTCACGCCGAAATCGTTCCGCGGCGGCCGTGCCGCCCACATTCCACCCCGCCAGTGCAGGAAGCCACTGGACGAGATCGTAGCCGTGCTGTTTCTGAAACTCCGCCGGAAACCGCTTCGTCCACGTGGAAATGCCCGCTTCCCAGCTGTCGTCTTCGACAGCGAAGAGCCCCTTGCGTTCTTCGGGAGTCATTTCCTTGATCATCTGGCCAATGGTCGCGTTCCATGTTATGTCAAGCGCCTCAGCGCTCATCGCGTCGCTGTACAATCCCCAGGCATTCTTTGCGCCGGTCGGCGCATAGCCGAACCTGAGAATCTTCCACTTGCCGGCAGCTGCCTGCCAGCGCAGGCGTCCCGAGGCGTCCATCTTCGAGGAAAGATTGATGACATCAGCCGGTGCAAACTCTTTCTTGTCCGGCACAGCCAGCACGGCGACCTCCTGGCCTCCGAATTTTGTGTTGCCGGTCTTGGTGGTTATGGCCGGTCTGGTTTTAGGCGGCGCGTGACCTCCTGGACTGAGCAACGATTCCGTCCCAAGGGTCGGGGGAACGCCAGTTGCAGGGCCAGGAAGAACCACATCCACGGCCTTCGGCCCGGCAACACTTATCTCGGACCACATCAATTTTTGTTGCCCGTATTCCGAGGCGATCGGCCCCGAGGTGCCGGCAAGCCCAACCGTTACGCATAACTTCACTCCCACCCGCCCGGCTTCTTTCGCCGCGAATCGCATCAACTCCCGCGAGTGCGGCATCCATGTCGCCAGCGCATCCCCTGGAATGGGATCGATATAGGCGCCTTGAAACTCGGCGGTATTCACCACCTCATACCCTTTGCCCCGCAACACCATCTTAGCCCACGCCTTCAACTGTCCGCCAACGCCGGAGTCGTACAGGATCGCGCCTTCGATGCCCTTGGCGCGCATCTCCTCCAAATCCTTTGTGATGGCCTCGCGCGTGGTGTCGGCGCGCAACCACATCCAGAAGACCCATGGCCGTGCACCGGCAGGCGGCGACCGGAAGTTCTGCTCCAGTTCCACGTCCGGCATCATCGAAGTGGCATTGTACGGTGCGGGCGCAGCAAAGGCCGGTAATAGTCCGAACACAACGAGGAAACAAGCGACGCGTACGGTCATGGTTTCTCCTATCAGTTCCTGGGGTTCATGATGCTAACGCCCATCAATCCGATGACAACTTCCTGCGAGAGCGTCTCCAACGATACTTCCTTCAGTTCGACACCGGGCCGCAGTCTCCACCCGTAGACCATCGCCCGGCAATTCTCGCCCAACTTCACTTGCGGCGGCGGCTCCTTCGGCAATGCGAAACCATCACGTTTGTAGTCATAGTCAACGCCCCCGAAGAGGCAGAGCGACCAGAAGTTCAGCGGCGGCACGAGTTCCAACGTCTCCTCTTGACCGTCGGCATACCGGAACCGGAGCACCGCGTTCGCGATCCGGCCCTGCATCGGATTGGTGTTGCCGCAGACAAGCAGCCAGACCGCCTCACCGCCGGCGTTGACCGGCACGGCGACAGACTTCGGCCAGTTGTCCCAGAGCGAAGTGAACGCGATATTCTTCTCCGCGCCTGGCTTCCCGAACGGCACGCCCTGCGGCGTCGTCACAGGCTCTCCAGGCCTTGCGAGCGTGATCTCCGGCACCTTGATTTTCCATGGCTGGAATGTCCACGCGCTCCATCCGTCATAGCCCATGCGGCATGAAACGGTCGCGGGCCGCGGCGAGGCGTATTTCTGCTGAAAGATCTTTCGCACGTCGCCATTGAACACACCGTCCATTGCAATGCTGTTCCATTTCGCGTCCGCCGGTGCTTTGCTCAATTGCTTCGCGGCCTGACGCGCCTCGCCTTCTGGATCGGTGACAGACACCTTGAAAACCTTGTAATACGGCACATTGCCGCGTTCAACGCGAGCAAAAGCCATATGTCGGCCAGGCTTGGCATCCGGGCCAAGACAATCCTGTGGATCGATGCCGGTGGCAAGCTTGAGCGTCGAGCCAACCCTCTTCTCGACCATGGCAGTCAATACCTGCGGCGAGCGACCGGTCAGCATGATCGAAACAGCCGCCTTGTTCGATTCCGGCAACTCTACCATCAGCATCCCGTAGCCGGCCCACGGCTCAATTTTCCACTTTACGTCCGCGCCGTTAACCGCAACCGACTTCACGGTCGAGGCGCGGATGGGAAGGCGAACGCTCATCTTCGCCGCACGAGCGAGGCCGATGTGGTAACGGTCAACATCACCGTCCTGTTTGAATCCCAGCGAGTAATCCGGCGTCTTGATCGAGGCATTCGTCCAGGCGGACGGGAACGCGGGGCTGATCGTTACGATTCCGTTCGGGTAGTCCGGCCGGTACCCGAATAATCCTTCCACGACCGTCCGGCAGAACATCGACGTGATGTCGTTAAAATCAATGCTGCACTTGGGCTGGTTCAATCCGCCCGGGCAGATCTCGTTGGCCATGCCATTGCCATAGCCGTTCTTCGGAGTCGGATCGCCGTACATGCTTTCCAGCATCGTGCCGCGGAGCAATTCCCAGCCTTCGTCGCCCTGCCCGGCGAGAAAGTAGCCCAGCGCCATGGCAAAGTTGTCGCCGTGGAACAGCTCGCGCACTGACCACTGCCCTGGCACCCAGTTGGAGGTCTGCCGCATTTCCCCGCCATAAGGCAACTTGTACTTCTCCATGGCCCAGTCGGTGTAGTACATCGCCTGCCAGGCCTGCATCGGCGTGGCCAAGCCGGCTTCGATGGGCAGATGTTCGCTGTAAACCCAGGCGTCGTCGTGAACGCGTTTGAGGCCGCCCTGTTCGATATACGCAGCGTATTGGCCTTTATCCTTCAGCCACAAGACTCGGTCCAGAGCCGCGTGGATCTTGTCGCCTTCGGCGTCGTGCCTGGCGGCATCAGTATTCCGTCCCGCGCGGCGACACATGTCGGCGGCGGCGCGCCGCTGGTAGTAGATGTAGGCCGATTCCTCAACCGTCCCGCCGCCGTTGTACCACTGTGAGTCGGTCGGCCATGAGTTGATGTAGCTCTCGTAAAGACCGTCGCCGTCCGGATCGAAGCATTCTTTCGCCCATTGCAGATGCAATTCCAGCATGGGCAGCAGCAGTTTCTCGAGGGCCGGATCCGCCGTCGCCCGCCACTCTCGGCAGCACTGGTCAAAGAATTGGGTCTGCATGTCGTAGCGAGTGCCCGTCGACATGATTTTGCCCAACCCATAGAAGCGCGAGTTTTTGGCCTGTTCAGCGCCGAAGTCGTCGGACTGGGCCTTGGTCTTTCCATTGGGCTTGGTCACCTGGTCGCGGCTGCGTGCCCTGGCGTCGTTCATGACCAGGTCATGCCAGCCATATGCCGTCGCCCCGTCCATAACCCGCCAGCCGAGGTAAGGGGCGCGCCACTTCGAGCCGCCATGGACGAACGTCGGGGCCACATACAGGCCGTACATGGCCGCACAGGATGCGCCGACGCCGGCATCAAAATAGTCGTCGGGCGTCTTGACGATTACCTGCCGGCCCAATCTTTCGACGCGCGCCAACCCGTCGTCGAATGCGCGTGTCGCCGGAATCGGTTTCCCCATGGTGGTCACCGCAAAGTCATGTGGCGCGCTGTCCGCCAGCGGCACGACAAACACAGCGCCTGTTGTGCTTTTCGGAGTGTCGCTCAATGATGCGAACGCCCGTCCGATTTTGAATCCGCTGGCAAGAGCCTGAACTCCTGTCGGCGCCGCATTCGTCACTCCCGAAGGTGCATAGAGCCAGAGCAATTCATCGCCCGCCACTGCGCCTTTCGACCGGACACGCACGGCAAAGCCGTCGCCTTCCGGAATCGTGGTCGCCGTCATCGTGACAATCAGCCCCGGCAGCTTCGGGTCGGTCACTTCCCATTCCATCCGTCCAGGACGGTACCTGGACACCCGCTGACTGAACTGGTCCAGTTGAAGACGCACCTGCCCTCGCGTCACGCCGACACGGAGCACACCCATGCCGCCAGACAGTCCCGGCATCTCGCCAGCCAGAACAATCATCTGGCGACCATTGCAATAGAGCGGGCGGTTGTCCCACCGCGTGCCGTTGGCGATCACGATGGCGTCGCCCTCGGGGTGGTAGATGAGTCCAGGCAATTTCTCCGCTGAGGACCTGGCGGCGAGCGCCAACACGACTGTCACGAAGAGCATTCTGATCATTCCGTTCCTACTTTCTTCAGGGGGGGGTCTTTATCAGTTTCTGTCACTTTCCAGTTCAGGAAATCGTACTTACGGACTTTCTTGCCGTCGGTGATGGTCAGGATCGGACTATTCCAATCCTGATGGACCCAAGGATTGTCAATCAGCGGCCATGATTCATAATCAACCATAACCCCGTTTATTTTCGCCTCATTTTTTTCATTACCGACAAACTTTTTCTCCATCACAACTCCGTGCCGGTCGGTGTAAAAAGCGGTAAGATCATCATGCGGCCAACGTGGTTGCTTGTTCCTCATACCTATTTCAGCGTCAGGAACAAGGCCAACTGCTGGCGGAGGACTTTTTACGCTGTAACGGATCTTTGATCTTGCGGCTATATCATCTCGGAACGCCTTCAGCTGTTTTTCTTCAGTATCGCCGGAATACTCCTCTGGAAGTGCGGTCTCGACAGCAACTGCCATCTTGTTGCCCTTTATCCGGAACTCTGACTCACCCGGGAGACCGGGACCTGACCCCAGAGCCCCGTTGGGGTCCCAGGAGAATTTCGATGTTGAATTTACAGCTATCATCACGTTGTGATAATGAATGAAAACTCGCCCGTCGCTCTTGCTTTCATCGATCACAGCCTTGTAACCACCGGGAAGACGGCAAAGCACATATGGATACCGATTTGCAGGATTGTCCAGGTCATTCACCGCAATAAGCAAGGTGTCTTCATACTGAAGATATTCGCCATATTTGCCGACACCATGCGCATGATCAGGCAAAGGATTCCCGTCATTTCGCGGTGCCGTTATCCACATATACCCGAGCTTTGCCGGATCCGGCTCGTCCCACATCACACCATACGGATAACACTGGCCGAATACCGCATGTTTGCCGCTGTCGGCATTACTGAACATGGCATATCTCTTGTTCATATAGGTGTATTGGAATCTGTTCCCGCCGTCGAACCGGCTCCGCGCAACGTACGGCTTCGAACGGTCACTCGCAGCCTGGACTATGATAGGAGACAGCTTGAGTCCGGCCATCTTCGCGACGATCGATGTGTCACAGCGTCGAGAATTAGAAGAAGTCAACCCGCCAAAATAGTACCACAGGTAGCCGATATTGGTGTTGGGTATCTGGGACATTGAGTCAGGATAACTCCTGCCTGATGGCACCGCCCAATGCCCGCGCAGCCATGTCCCGGCCGCATGCGCCAATGTGGCCTCGAATACCATCATGGAGCGTGCCCTTAATAAATCGTTTGTGGAATACCGGGCCAACGCCATTAACGGCAGAAGATTCCAAGCCCCGTAAGGCCTTGAGGCAAACTCGCCTGACCCTTGAATCGCAATACGATTCAAGCGCTCAATCAGCATCTTCGAGCGGTCAAGGTCTTTGGGTGTCATTTCCCGGGCCACAGCGGGAGAAAACGAGTTAGTGCCCCACGTTTGCAAGACAAGGTGGCAGTTGACGTTCGCAAGCATTCCAAGGTTACTGGTGGAACCACGATAGAGCGGATTCCTCTTGCCGATCTCATTGTCCACAAACAATTGCTTAATTCTGTCCTTCAACTTGTCATCCATCTTATCGCTGCAGGCGAGGTAGCAGTTAAGAACGGAATACAGGCAGAAGAAGTTCTTATGGGACATCTTTAGACCGTTTATGGCGCCCCATATTACATCCTGTGCATCTTTAGTGCGGCCCTGCTGGAACAGCATCTGAGCGTACCACATCCGCCAGATATTATTGCTTCTCTTCATCCACTGGATATCCGGCGTGCTCGTCTCGAGTTCCCGGTCCCTCTCCTCGGGAGAAAGCAGGTACCGGCAGTCCGGCCCAGAAACCCTTTCGCTTGCCGGCAAACCAGCTTCATCACCGGCATTGGCAATACTCACAAAGACAATCCCGCAAAATATCGCCGCCATCGTTCCAAGTTTGTTCATTCCCATTGTTTTCAATGCTCGCACATCTTGATTTCCGTTTGGCACTTTTTACAATCTCCATCTCTGGATATCCAAGTGCTCTATTTGGATTGAACACTCATTCTAACTCTGGACTAACACTAAGCTGGTCGAGATTGCATGATAACAAGATCCGAACCCGGTCCCACCACATCTATTGCCGTTCTTCAGACCGTTTCACAAGCACACGTACCGGTCCAAGAAGGCCAGACTCTTCGGGGCGCGCTCCGGGCTTGATGCGGATGTTGGTGCGTGTCAGGCGGCGGGACTCAGGCAATGTCAGGTCCTTGATCAGACGGTTATACCAGGTGTTGACCACATCTATCTCAAGTTGGTTGCCAGCCTGGCGCAGAGCACCGGTAATCTCCACCCTGAACGGCGGCGCCCACAGAACTCCCAGCGGTTTTCCGTTGAGCCGGATCTCAGCCAGCATGGAGAGATTTCCCAGGTCGAGGAAGAATCGTGAAGCTTGAAACGATGGTCGCTGAGCGGCAAGCGTATAGCCGGTAACGTCGAACGAGATCCTGTAAGTAGCCGTGCCGGAATAGTATTTTATGCCGTCTTCCGGCCTGGCGGTCCAGCTCACAGGTTTGTCGAAAACGAATTCCTTGCGCGTTGTCATCGAGCTTCTGTCGTCTTCCCCTCCCTGCGAAAGCCACCGCGAGTCGAACGATACCTTCCAGGGTCCGGCAAGTTCACAGATGCTGGTCAACGCTGGAAAGTTACGGCCCGCGCCGTTGCCAGCGGCGGGCTTCCTGAAGACGACGAACAGCGAACCGTATGGCGGCAGTTCAATCGGAACGGCGGTATAACCATCCTGTTGCGTGAACATTGCCGCATCGCGTTTCCCGCCAGCCACCGCGTCCCAGAACTCCGGCTGCCTGCCTGTGATCCTGAACCTCACATTGCCTGAATACTGATCCGCCCTCTGGTTGCTGAGGAAGTATATGTCCGCTTCGCCGGTCCGGCGGTGAATCCAATCCGGAATACCATCAACGTCCGGCAAAACGCCGAGCCCCTTCAGTGCATCTTTCGCCGCGCAGGCCTTGATGCGACCGCTGTCCCAAAGTTGCGCGGCTATCTGCTTCAGCTCCGCATCGTCCTGCCTGCCGGTCGTATGCTCCGGCTTCGGGCCGCATACAACCGCCCCGGCCGCAGACAGGTCGCGCAGTTTGCGCGCCACCTCCAGCGACATAACCTTGAGGTTCGGCAACATAAGCACACGGTATGACATGCCGCTTGGCAGATATACCTGTCCATTCTTCACTCCGGCTCGAAGCAGAACCTCTTCGTTGATGACGTCGTAGTCGTATTCTGGAAGCACTTTTGCCGGATCGTCCTGCTTCAGCCTCGCTATATTCGGGACATGATTGCCGTAGTAGTACAGGACATCGGCCACAAACCGACCCTGCTGCAGCATGAACTGACAGCGGTTGAGATAACTCACGAATGCCGGTGCCTGTTTGGCCCAGGTGATCTGCGGATTGAAGTGCGTCCCGGCGAAATACTCCTGGCCTGGCAAGCCCATTTCCTTTGGCGAGCAGGTGAAGGCATGCCAGAAAACAAGATTCAACCCGGCGCACGCCTCGTGATCGAAACTCGGTTTCTGTGCCGACCAGAGCGTGTCGTTCCATTGCGGACCGATTGACGTGAATCCCTCCGCGCAGACGATTGGTTTGCCGTAGATATGGGCCGCGGATGAGGCCTGCTTGACGAAGAACCGCTGATTATCGGCCGGACGGTGCGGAGAAGGGACCCAGAATTCGCTCATCGGCCACTCACTTCGGCCATAGCACATCAATCCGTCCAGTGGCGCGGTGTGCGGCCCGGCTGATTCCGGCTGGATACCGATTCCGTGCTTACGAGCCAGGGCGGCCATGGTGCCGTAGTGGTTGTCGGCAACACAATCGGCAATGGTACGCCGGAAGTCGGCAAGAAACCGGTTGCTTGCGTCGCGGCTGTCCACAATGCTGCCGGCCAGCACAGGCAACCACGGCAGCACATTGTATCCACGTCGCTTCCTGAATTCGTCCGCAAACTTCTCCGTCCAGTTCACCCCGCCAAGTTCCCAACTGTCGGTCTGCACCATCTTCAGTGTCCGGCCTGCAAATGGTCCCGCATCGGAAATGATGGGGGCAATCACGCTACCCCAGTACCAGCGCATTGCGTCAGCATCAAGATAGTCCAGCACGAGACCCTGCCACTTCCCGCTGGCGGTGGAGACATGCGCTCCGTTGTTGACGTATCCGAATCGGAGCACAACCCACGTTCCGGCTGGCGCATTCCAGTGCAAAGCGCCGGTTTTGCGATCAAACATGCCGGTCAGGTCGAGTACGTCGCCGGCCAAGGTATCCTCCTCGCCGGGAGTGGCAGGAATGTCGTCCAGCAGCGGTGAACAATCGGACGCACTGCCGCCGAGTTCGCGGAATGCTGACTTCTCAACCAGTTGCCGGATGGGCTTGTGGTCGTGACTGCCCGGTTTCCGACGGTAGGCGAGCACAGCGATATCTCTATAGAATTTCCCACTGGATTTGGGCTCCGGCAGAGTAGCTTCACGGTTGACCGGGCCCTCTATTCTTGTCTCCGACCACGCGATCTGTTTTGCCGCCTTGTCTGGCGTCACGAGCGGTCCGCCAAGATTCCAGCCGCTCTGGATATTCAGCCCCAGTTCAAGGCCGAGTCTGCCGGCTTCCTTCAGCGTATGTTTGAATAGTTCCCGCCATGCCGGTGATCCGAATAAGGGGCCCGCTGGAACAGGCGCGTGACCGCCTTGTGTTGCGCCGCCGGCATCGAATACCAGGCCGCCGCCCATGCCGATCTGCTTCATCCATTCAAGATCCTTGGTGATGGCTTCCTTTGTCACGTTGCCGTTCAGCCACCACCAGTAGGCGCGGAGCCTTGCCTGCAAAGGAGGATCATCAAAGCCTGAAGCCAGCTCGTCAGGCGCAGCCACTAGCGTGCGGGTCAGGAGCAGAAGCCCGATCACCGATACCTTCCACCGGAATCTCATGGGGATTTGTCCTTTCAAAACAGTCTCTTCACCTCTTTCGAGTCGAGCTTGGACACCAAAGTCGCGTGACATAAACATTCCGGCGAAATGAACTATTTGTCCTCGTCGTTCCCGCACGGACCTGTCAGGCGTAACCTTCAGGCGAAGACTGACGCGTAAAACCTTCTTCGTCCCGCAGTAGCGCGACTACGCAGGTCAGGACGCGTCCCTCCGAGAAGAACAATCACGATGACCTGATTCTGCGGTTCAATATTCTGCGGTTCTGCTCTTTCTTCTCTTCTCCGGTCTGTGGTCTATGGTCTATGGTCTGTGGTCTATGGTCTTTCCCGTCTACAGTCTTCCGCTCCCCGCTCTTTGCCTCGTCAGCGGACGATGATAACAGTCCCGGTTCTGAATAGTATTCGACTGTTGGCAACATCGTTAATAACCTGGAATGTGTCTGATTTACCCGGCACGGTCAGAGAGATACTCGATGGGCCTGAGTAGGTCGTGTAAGTGAAGAGAACCTTGCCCTCCATCGCCGCAATCTCAACGCCGCCAAGGTTCAATACCAGGCTGCTGGGAAGAGTCAGCAGGCCCGCAACGGCTACCTGATCGTCCGTTGAATCCCAGTCCAGCGCCCCGCCGAGAGCGACCGTCAGGTTGCCCCCAAAATGCAGCGTGCCAGCGCCGCCTGTGCCCGGCGTCAATGCGCCGCCGGTCTCAACCGCAACATCGCCGCCAACGGTCCCAGTGCCGCCCAGCCTGGCACCGCTCTTGACAGCGACAAGCCCACTGCCCGTGCCTGAACCACTGGTATTGTTGACCAACAGCGTTCCGCCGCTGATGGTCGTGCCGCCGGAGTAGCTGTTGGTACCGCCCAGCGTCAGTACGCCCTCGCCCTGCTTCGTCAGGCCACCACCGGTGGAGCCGGAATCTTCAGTGAGGGCCGCCGCGATTGTGATGGTGAACGTGCCGGTATCAATCGTTGCGCCGCCGGACTTGACCTTGGCCGAGAATCCGGTCACGACCGGCATGAAACTGGTGTTGCTCTGCCCGGCCTTCAGCGTACCGCCGTTGAAGTTGAAGGTGCCGTTGCTGGTGCCCGTTCCGGTGGCTGCTGTCATCGAGACGCTTCCGGCCGTGAGGGTGCCGCCGTTCAGGTTGTAAGCGCCGGTGTGGGTGTTAGAAGCAGTGCCACCCGCCAGAGAGATCGCGCCAGCACCGAGGTTCACAGTAGATGTGTCCCCCTGGGTGACACTACCGCCCACATCGGAAGTTGCATCAGTCGCCAGAGAGAGTGAGGCCGCGCTGAAGGACGCACTATTGGACAAGGCAAGCGTGTTCACGCCTCCGTTGTTAGTCTTCATACCGATGTATGCGCTCCCGCTGATTGCCATGGAACCGCCTGTGAGAGCCACGGCGCCTGCCTCATTGCCGACGCCTGTCGCAAGGCTCAGCGAGCTGGCGTTGATCGTGCCATCGGTTTGGTTCAACGTGCCGCTGGCGTTGGTGCCGCTGCCTACGATGATGGCGCCAAACGTACTGGTCGCGGAACTGTCATACTGTAGCACGCCGCTACTGCCGCTGCTGCCTAGCGTCAGGGCCGCGCCGGTGGACGGGGCAATCGCACCGGTACCGGACACGATCAGCCTGCCACCGCCTTGAACAACCGTCGCGCCGCTGTAGGCGTTAACGCCAGAGAGCGTCAGTGTGCCGCCGCCAGCCTTAGTCAACCCGACACCAGCACTGCCGCTGATAGAGCCGCCAACCGTCAATGTGCTGGCCGTGATTGTGGCCGTCCGGCTGCCGGCGCCAAGCGCCACCGTGCCCGTCCCGAGGTTCAACGCGCTGAGGTTCCCGTTGCTGCCGGCAAAGGTGAAGTTGCCGGTCCAGTTTTGCGGGTTGTTGCTGGTAATCTGAACCGCGCTGCCGCTGGTGTTATCAATCGTGGTGCCGTTGGCGATGGTGAACGTGCCGGTGCCGAGCGCACGTGCGCTGTTGATGTTGAGCTGGCCGGTGGTCAACGTGGCGCCGCCGCTGAAGTTGTTGACCCCTGCCAGGGTGAGCGACCCGGCCGAGTTCTTGGTCACGCCCGCCGTGCCGTTGATCGAGCCGACATTCTGGAGGGTGCCGACCTGGAAGTTCAAGTTGTTGATCGGATTGGCCGCGCTGCCGATGTTCTTGCCGCTCATCTCCATCGTACCGCCCTGAAGGTTGATGGTGGACGTGGTTGTGGTGCCGCCGTCCACGATGTTGGCATTGGAAATGAAGCGGCCGCCTGTGATGGTCAACGTGCCGCTCGCCGCTCCCGATCCGCTCTGGGATGCCAAGGTGAAGGTATTGTTGACAGTGAACGTTCCACCGCCAATGTTGAGTGTGGCGTGGGCCGTACCCGACCCGGTACCAACCTTGGCCGCCATGTTCAAAGTGTTAACAGTGAACGTGCCGGTGTCTAGCGACACCGTTCCGGTCGCATCTCCTGCGCCGTTTTGGCCTGTACCTATTGAGCTGATGGTCAGGATATCGGCGGAGACATCCGCCACATGACCTCGCAAATCGAGCAAGGAAGTGGTGTCACCGCTTGCATATGTGTTCGGCATTGCAAGAGTGATATCCGTACTCAAGGCTGAACCGTTCTTACTCCTGATTGTGACGCTGCCGGTGCTGCCCAGGGTCTGAGAGGCAAACTTGAGGGTGCCAGAGGCTTTAGACAAACCAATGATGATCGAGTCGGCCCTAATGGCGTTGTAACCGGTCCCAAGTATGAGATAGGCCGTTCCGGGGTTTTGAAGGGTGGAATCACCGATCCGGATCGTCGCCGCGGTGATGGTGGCGGCAGTATTGGACAACTTCAACGTGCCGCTGGCTATCTGCCCGTAAGCAATCCGCAGTTCGTTGATCGCGGTGCCGCTGCTCCCGAGGGTGACGCTGCTCAATCCGGTCAAATCCAAGATACCGTTGTTGCTGCTATCAGGAACAGCTTGAGCCCAACCGATCGTGACGTTCGCCGCGGTATTGGCGATCACCAGGGAACCCGCGCCCGACATCGTTAACGCACTCACCGTCGAACTCGTGCCACCCAAGTCCACACCGACCCGCAACCCGCCCGTCCCATCGATCGTCAGCGTCTTGCCGGAGCCGATGTTGATTGTGTTGGCGAAGGTGCTGTTGTTCTGAACAGTCAGGCTATCGGCCGTGAAACTGGCGCTGCCGAGGTTCAACGCCCCGTAACTGCTGCTGCCGGCAGCCGCGCCGAATTTCAACGCGGTGCCGGTGGTGAAGTTCTGCGTATAAGTGAGCGTCCCCTGGTCAATGGTCGTGTCGCCCGTGTATGTGTTCGCGCCCTTCAAGCTCAGGGTGTAGGCACCGAGCTTGGTCA
>Ga0247842_10006801_pt1 | contig 12729 bp, 6 predicted proteins | sample LaCruzMarch2015__3_FD_192411 | JGI IMG/M metagenome (GOLD analysis project Ga0247842, IMG submission 192411) | Freshwater microbial communities from meromictic Lake La Cruz, Castile-La Mancha, Spain - LaCruzMarch2015_19m | ecosystem: Environmental > Aquatic > Freshwater > Lake | place: Spain...
CGGGCTGCCGGGCAGTGCCGCGGTGGCGCGACTGGAGGCGGTCCTGCTCGGCGGCGACTGGTATGCCGCGGGCGACGATCAGGGTGCCGAGCGCTGGGCCGGCGGGTCCATCCGTCCGATCCGCCCCTTCGCCTGGCCGCTGTTGCTGCAGGCCGGGGGGCTGGCGAAGCAGGAGGGCGGCAAGTTGACCCTGACCCCCCGGGGTAACAAGGCACTGTCGCAGCCGCTTGCGCAGAGCGTCGCCCACCTGTTCGAGCGCTGGCAGCTCAAGGGTGCCCCCGACGAGCTGCGCCGTGTCGATCTGATCAAGGGTCAGACCAGTAAGGGCGCGCGGCTGAGTGCGGTGTCCGAACGCCGTCAGGTGATTGTCGATGCCCTGCAGGACTGTCCGGTGGGTGAGTGGATCGCAATCGATGAGTTCTTCCGGCAGATGCAGTTGCACGGCCACGACTTCGCGGTGACCCATAACCCTTGGGGTCTGTATCTCTGCGATCCCCAGTACGGCAGTCTGGGTTACGACGGTCACGGGGGATTCAAGATCCTCCAGGCGCGCTATTGCCTAGCCTATCTGTTCGAGTATTTGGCCACACTCGGCATGATTGACGTGGCCTATACCTTGCCCTATTTCGCGCGGGCCGACTATAGCGGCGCCTGGGGCACCGACGAGTTCCAGTTCCTCAGTCGCTACGACGGGTTACGATTCATCCGTATCAATCCGCTCGGCGCCTTTTGCCTGGGTCTGGCCGGGGATTACCGGCCGGCAGTGCAGGAGCGGCACCCGCTGTTCACGGCCGGTGCGGACCTCGGTCTGACCCTGCTGCGCGCGCCGGAGCCCGGGGAACGGCTGCTGTTGGAGCGGGTCGGCAAGCCGTCGTCGGCGGACCTCTGGGTCCTGGACCCGGACGCGGTGCTGACCAACAGCGCCGACCCGGCCGAGCGCGACCGGATCCGGGATTTCATCGAGTCCGCGGCGGACGCGACCCTGCCGCCGCAGGTCCGTCACCTGCTGGACAGCGTCGGGGAGCGCGCCGGCGCGCTTGCCGATGCCGGACCGGCGCGCCTGATCCGGTGCCGGGACCCCGCCATCGCGGCGATGCTGTCGTCCGACCCAGTCACCGCGCCCCACTGTACCCGCGCCGGCGAGCGCCTGATCTGCGTCCCGGAGCCGAAACTCGCGGCCTTCCGCAAGGGGCTCGCCAAGCTCGGGTTCGTGTTCCCGGAGACCGCCCGTGGCTGATCCGCGCACGCGCTACGACGCCTTGAGCCCGGACGAGCAGCGCATCCTGCGCGTGCTGTCGGTGGTCTGCGAGCCGGTCGGTCAGACCAGCGTCCAGCAGGTCTTGGACGCCCTGGGCTGGCGCGGCCAGGACGGCGTCCCGCTCTCCCGGCTGATGGCCAAGGCATTGCGCGAGCGGCTGCTGCGCGAGGGGCTCATCGGGCAGCGTCAGAACAATCTGACCTGTCACCCGGACCTGCTCGAGCCGCTGACCCGCGAGAGCGTCGCCGACGGGACCTTCGCTGCCATCGCCAAGGCGGCGGAGCGCATCATCCCGACTGCAAAGACCCCGAGTTGGGTGCAGCCCACCGATGAGCGCCGCTTGCGGACCCTGCGCGTGGCACTCTATGCCGGGCAGGAAAAGAAGGTGCTGGAACTGCTCGGGCTCACGGGTAGCGAATCCGCGAGCCAGGTCCGTTTCTCCCAGGTGACCCTGCTGGCCCAGGTCTGCACGCGCTCGCCGGACCCGGCCTGGCTCGCGACCCTGGCGCCGCGGCTCCTGATCCTGGCCCTGTGCCCGCTCCTGCGTGAGTCGGCGCTGGATCTCGTCGCCGACCCCGCCACTTACGCTGTGACGGAGCGCCTGCTGATGCCCCTGGTCGCGGCCCATCCGGACGCCGCCGAGTGCCTGGCCGAGCAGCGGCTGCTGCGCGGCCTCGTCACTGAGGTCCCGGCCCTGCTCGCCGGGCGCGGCGACCCGGCGGCCCTGACCCTGCACGGCTGGCTGTGCTTCATGCAGGGCGACTATGCCCAGGCCATCGAGCGTTTCGAGGCCGCGGAACTGGCCATCCGCAAGCTGACCCGCAAGCGCAACCTCTATACCCCCGGCCTCCCGGGTGTGCTCTACCTGATGGCCTTGCTGCGCCGGGGTGGTCAGGGGGGCGGGCGGGCCGACTTCGAGCTGGTCCAGAAACAGGTGAAGACCTGTCTGCGGGCCGACGTGACCGATCCCGTCGCGTACGCCTATCGGCTGATCGGCGATCTGGCCGCGGTCCTGGCCGGACAGATGCGGCTGCAGGAGAGCGCCTGGTTGCGCAATACGCTGACCGTGCAGGGTGCCTTTCCGATCCTGTGGCAGGCCCTGGCGCTCGGCTGGCTCGGCAAGACCCTGTCGCCGGTTGCGTTGCAGGCCGTCGCGGACTGCGCCCGCACGGCGGCCAAGGCCGGGCTCGACTGGTACGCGCACGAGGCCGTGGCCGCGTTGCGGGCCGGTGGTTTCAAGGGTGAACTGCCGACGCTGGGCGAGGTGCCGGCCGGTCTGGTCCTGATGACCGGCCTGCTGACGCCCAAGCCGGCCTGGGAGCTGGCGCTGGAGGCCTTGAAGGGGCTCGGCGCCCAGCCGGCCGCGGGGGAGACCGGCGCCGGGTCCGCGCCGGAACCCGACCAGCGTATGGCCTGGCTGCTCGATCTGCACGCGGACTGGGTGACCCTGGACCCCCGGGAGCAGAAGCGCATGAAGCGCGGCGGCTGGACCCAGGGCCGAGCCGTGTCGCTGATGAAGCTCGCCGAGGAGACCGACGGCTTTCCCTACCTGACCCCGCGGGACCGGGCGATCCTCGCCTGTATCGTCAAGGAGCAGGAACAGACCTGGTATGGCAGCCAACTGCGTACCGTCTACCGGCTCGATCTGGACCGCGCCCTCCCGGCCGCCGTCGGCCACCCGGTGGTGATCCGCCCGACGGCCCCCGAGACCCCGGTGGAGTTGACCCGCAGCGGTCCGACCCTGGCCGCAGTGCGGCGCAGCAAGGACATCCGGGTCAGCATCGAGCCCTTCCCGCCCGCGGACCGCACGGTGCTACCGGTGGCCGAGTCGCCCCAGCGCATCCGGCTCGTGGAGTTCGACGCCAGACACCGGCAGATCGCCCGCATCCTGGGACCCGAGGGGCTCCTGGTCCCCAAGGGTGGCGAGGCGCGGCTGCTGGAGGGGCTGACCGCGGTGGCGCCGATGCTGACGGTCCACTCGGACATCGGCGGCGGTGCGGCCGGCAGCGCCGAGACGGTCCCCGCCGACCCCCGCCCGCACCTGCATCTCGCCCCCAGCGACGCCGGCCTGAGCCTGGAACTGCATGTGCACCCCTTCGGCGACACCGGCCCCGAGCTGCGGCCGGGGCAGGGCGGCGCGACCCTGTTCACCGAGCGTGCCGGCCAGGCCGTGCGCTGCACCCGCGACCTCAAGGCCGAGTTGGCCGCGGCGCTGGAGGTTTCCGCGCGCTGCCCCGAACTGGCCGGGGGCGACGGCTGGAGCTGGCACCTGGACGACCCGGAGCAGGCTTTGGGCGCCCTGGAACAACTCCACGCGCTCGGCGACGCGGTGGTGCTGGACTGGCCCCAGGGCAAGCGCATCGCGCTCAGCGCCGAGGCCCAACTGGGCCAGATGCGCGTGGCGGTCAAGAAGCAGGGGGACTGGCTCGCCATCGGCGGCACCCTGACGCTCTCCGACGGCCGGGTACTCGCCATGCGCGAGCTGCTGGAACTGGCGGCGGCGGCCCGCGGGCGCTTCGTGCAGTTGGGCGAGGACGACTTCCTGGTCCTGAGCCAGGCCCTGCGGCGGCGCCTCGAGGGCCTGCGCGGACTCACCGAGGCCGGGCGTTTCCATCCCCTCGCGGCCCCGGCCATCGCGGAGCTGGTCGAGGGTATGGAGGTCGAGAGTGCACCCGTCTGGAAGGCGCTACTGGCGCGCCTGGCGGCCATGCGCGACCTGGAGCCGGCGCTGCCCTCGACCCTCCAGGCGGAACTGCGCGACTACCAGGCAGAGGGTTACCGCTGGCTCGCCCGGCTCGCCTACTGGGGCGCCGGGGCCTGTCTCGCCGACGACATGGGGCTCGGCAAGACGGTCCAGGCCCTGGCCCTGATCCTGGCGCGGGCGCCCCAGGGCCCGACCCTGGTGCTGGCGCCGATGTCGGTCTGTGCCAACTGGGTCGCGGAGGCGCAGCGTTTCGCCCCGACGCTGCGACCCCAGCGCTTCGGCCCCGGGGATCGCGCCGCGGTGCTGCAGGAGGCTGGCCCCTTCGATCTGATCGTCTGCAGCTACGGGCTCATGCAGACCGAGGGCGAGCGCCTGGCCGCGGTGCAGTGGGAGACCATCGTCGCCGACGAGGCCCAGGCCTTCAAGAACACGCTCACCAAGCGCTCCCAGGCCATCATGCGGCTCAATGGCGGCTTTCGCATGATCGCCACCGGCACCCCGATCGAGAACCATTTGGGCGAGATCTGGAACCTGTTCCAATTCATCAACCCCGGCCTGCTCGGGTCACTGGAGAGCTTCAACCGGCGCTTCGCCAACCCCATCGAGCTGAACAAGGACCAGGGCGCCCGCCAACGGCTGCGCCAACTGCTGCGGCCCTTCATCCTGCGCCGGCTCAAGAGCGAGGTCCTGGCCGAACTGCCGCCGCGCACCGAGATCACCCTGCGGCTCGAACTGAGCGAGGGCGAGATGGCGCTGTATGAGGCCATGCGCCGGCAGGCGATCGAACGGCTGGAGCAGAACCCGCAGGCCAACCAGGGCCAGCAGCGGATGCAACTGCTCGCCGAGATCATGCGGCTGCGCCGCGCCTGCTGCCACCCGCGGCTCGCCCTGCCCGACAGCGACCTGCCGAGCGCCAAGCTCGACGCCTTCGCCGAGATCGTCGAGGAACTGCTGGAGAACCGGCACAAGGCCCTGGTCTTCAGCCAGTTCGTCGACCACCTGCGCCTCATCCGCGCGCACCTGGACGCCCGCGGTATCCGCTATCAATACCTCGACGGCTCCACGCCGGAGACCCAGCGCCGCGCCGCCGTTGCCGCCTTCCAGGCCGGGGAGGGGGATCTCTTTCTGATCAGCCTGCGCGCCGGCGGGGTCGGGCTCAATCTCACCGCCGCCGACTATGTGATCCACATGGACCCCTGGTGGAACCCGGCGGTCGAGGACCAGGCGTCGGACCGTGCCCACCGGATCGGTCAGGAGCGGCCGGTCACCGTCTACCGGCTGGTGGCAAAGGACACGATCGAGGAGCAGATCCTGAGGCTCCATGCGGCCAAGCGGGATCTGGCCGATGGGCTGCTGGAAGGGGCCGGGGACGGCGGGCGGTTGAGTTATGCGGATATGCTGGCGTTGGTGCGGGGGGTGGAGGGCGATGCTTGAGGGCGGGGCCTGGAGGATCGAGCGGACCCGGCGGGACCCGGCGGGACGGGGTTTGAAACCCCGTCCCGGACGTTTGGACCCCGTCGCTACCGCCGTGGCGACCCGGAGGGCTCCAAACGTTTCGGACGGGGCGAATGCCCCGTCCGGCCTGCAACATCGAGCACACTTCCTGCGATATCATCTGACGCTTACCGGGGGCGGAATCCGCGCAACTGTCGGCCTGGTTCGAGCGGGCGCTGAGGGCGGACTCGTTGGATGCCGTATTCGCGGCTGCTTGAGCGGCGGCTTCCTCCCAGGTGCCTTGACCATCGTTCCGGCCGTAGGGTGGACAAGCGATAGCGCAGTCCACCGAATCCCGCGCCGCCGCGGGTGGACTGCGCTGCGCTTGTCCACCCTACGACGCGACGATGCCCCATGGCCGGAAATTTGACCAAGGCCCATCAGCGCCTCGATGCCTGATTCCCCAGGACGGCCGCCGTTGGCAGATAGCGTCCGCGCCGCTCATCCGTTCTCGTCTGCCAATTTCGCCCGCACGCTGGCCAGCTTATCGGCCATCCGCTGCGGCCGATCAGTGCGCGTGCCGAGCGTGACGCTGGTCGAGATACGCGGCACGCCCATCGCGTGCAGGGTCTCATGACAGCGCTTGATCGCGTCCATGACCGCCTCCCATTCGCCCTCCAGGTTGGTGCCGTTGGCGTGCATCTCATAGGTCAGCCCGGTCGCCGCCAGGACGCGTTCGCAGGCCGCCACGTAGCCTGACAGCGAGGTGCCGGTGCCGATGGGGATGATGGTGAATTGGGCTATGATATTCATTGCTTGGCCCTCGGTGGTTGTTTGGTCTTGCAACGGGCGAGATATGCAGGCGGGGCGGAGCTTAATTCCGCGTTCAGAACGTCTGGGTGGAAAATGCGATCATTGCCGCAATCCAGAGGTTCCGGCGGAGCTTCGGACGGGGCGAATGCCCCGCCCGCATTGCGGAATGCCGGGTCCTGCGTGAGATAGAGTCAGGGAGCAAGCGTCCTGGCGACGCGAAAACCGCTGAAGTTACTGCGAGCATCAGGGAAGTGCATGTTGCGGAAGGAGGATCTGGATATACTCGGGCCTTGTCTCCAGGCACCTCCACGTACGACATGAGACGAACAGTCTTCGCCCCGCCACGCGGTACCGTCTTCCGGGGCGCCGCGATAGTCGCTATGCCAGCAGTCCTCCACATGCTCCAGGACGTTACCATGCATTTCATACAGCCCCCAGGGATTTGCGGGGTACGTTCCCACGGGTTGGGTTTTCTCCAAGTACACTCCGGCCTGGCCGGCACAGCCAGCCGAAAAAAGGTTGCCGTCAAAGTTCGCGTGTCTGGTGTCGATGCAATTACCGGTGCTGAAGGCCGTGGTGGTACCCGCCCGAGCGGCGTATTCCCACTCCGCCTCGTTCGGAAGACGATAGGACTTACCAGTCTTGCGGCTGAGCCAGGCCACATACTGCTGAGCGTCATTCCAAGAGACATTCGTCACTGGGCGGTTGCCCCGGCCCCAACCTTCGTCTGGAGGGGTCGAGTTGCAGCCACCATCTGCCGAGCAAGCGTCCCACTCGGCGAAGGTCACTTCGTATTTGCCGAGGTCAAAGGCGGCGATCTGAACTCGGTGGGCGGGTTTGCTATTTGAGCCATCTAAACCATCGCATGACTCAGTCGGCAGACAGCCCATTAGGAAATTGCCCGCCCGTATACGAACCATATCGACCTTAACCTGAGGGGCCAAGATCAGAGGGATACCGGAAGCATTACCTAGCCGGGCGGCGGTCAACGTGGTGTCGTTTGCAAGCTCAAAGAAAACTGGATATTGGATTCCGCCGTCATAAAGAGCCCTTGCCGCATGTCTATCGAGCTGAGCATGCGGCCCGCTGACGTACGCCAACGTCTGTGCCCAATGTTTAAGCTTTAGGTCGACCGGAAACCGACCAGTTGCAATGTCGTAAGCGTCCTTGTTCAGCGTCGCGGTACCGGCCGCAAAGGCCGGATCGCGGGCCGCGGACCGGGCATTGAAGGTCTCAATTAGCGCCTGTCGACGGGCCGCGAATTCGGCCTCGGTCTCGAATGCATCCCGCTTGGGGTTGAGGTAGGTCTCGGGGCGGTCCTGCTCGGCGATGGGCACCGGGACCGGGATGTCGCGGGCGAGTTGCAGTTCCTTGACGACCATGGCCCCGTCGCCGACGAAGACGGTCTCACGCGCCGGTTTGTAGCCGGGCTTGCGGGCTTCGAGCTTGTGCTCGCCGGGGCTGACGTGGAGTACCGCCGGGGAGCCGTTGGCCTGGCGATTGCCGTCGATAAAGATCTCGGCGTCGCGGGGGTCGGTCTTGACGGTGACGACGGCATCGGCGGCGAGGGCGGGCCTGGGCAGCATCAGCGGCCAGCCAAACGCGAGGCAGTGCAGCAGGGCACAGAGGCGGTGGAGGGTCCTTGGCATGGTTAGGCTCCTGGCTCGGGCGCGGTGGCGATGGGTCCGGTGGGGGTCATGGATGAGATTCTGGGCGTGACGCGGCGGTGCGGCAAGGTCGCAATCGGCGGCAGACTCGGCAGGACACGGACCGGGCAGTCCGCTCGCCTCGCGAGCGGGGGAATCGCGGCGGGACGCCGCTCCCAAGGGGGCGGAGAATGGCGCGACAGCGGATGCCTATTTGCATGGGCTGAAGACGCCGTAGCGACCCTTGCGGGCCAGTTCCTCGTTGCAGCGCCGCGCCAGGTAGCCCTGTCGGCTCGCTTGTTCCTGGGCCTTGCCGAACAGGCGCTCGTTTTCCCAGCGGGCGTCGGCGGCGGCGCGGTCGATGGCCTGGGTCTGATCGCCGACCGCGCTGCCGATGCGGGCCAGCCCGGCATTGAGATTGCCGTAGACCTCGGCGAGGCGTTGGTCGCTGGCCTGCTGGACTTGGGCGATCCGCGTGCCGGCCTCGCGCAACCCGGAGTCGAGCGCGCCGCTGACCGATTGCAGACGCTCGTCCATCATGCGGTTGTGGTCGGCGATGGCCGACTCCAGCCGCTGGGTCTGGGCCTGCACCCCGGCGTCCAGGTGGCGGGTCTGGGCGTCGATGGCACCGGTCACGGCGGTGGCAAGGGTGCCAAAGGCGGCCTCGACCCGCTGCTGATGGCCCTGCTGGGCGGCCTGCCAGTCGAGACGTTCGGCGCGGTCGAGTTGCTCGGTATAGGCCGGGGTGTCGCGGAACAGGTCCAGGGCGAGCAGGCGCTGCTTGCGGGCGGCGACCGGGGTGTCGCCAGTCTGCTCGGCGCGGCGGGCGTCGTTGAACAGGCGCCGGGCGGTGCGGTCGCGCTTGTCGTCGGTGACCGAGGGCAGGGACAGCCCACCCGGACCGGTGCGGAGGTCCTGCTCGCAGGCGCGCCGCTCGGCATGGAAGGCGAGTTCGATCGCCTCCGGGACTTGACGGGCCGCCGGGAAGGCACGGACATAGGCGTCGTAGACTGCGGGATCATCGGCCGCCCGGGCGCGTGCGAAGGCGATCTCATGGATACGCAGCAGGGCCTCGACCGACTCGACGCTGCCCGGGAAATCGGCCATGAAGTCGCGGTAGCCCTCGATGGTGTCGAGCTCGCGGCGCAACAGGAAGATAGCGCGCAGGGCCACGGCGTTCTGTGGCGAGGCCGGGTCCAGGGTCATGAAGTCACGGTAAACGGGCTCGGCGTTGCGCGCGTGCGCCTGCTCCCAGGCGCCGCGATACGCCTGGTGGTCGGTATCGAAGGCGCGGTACCCGCGGTTCTGATACAGCGCACGCCAGGTCTGGTAATCGTTGGCCCGCTGTGCCTCGGTAAGCGTCAGGGGCCAGGCGGCCTCGTATTCGCCCAGCGCCTCCAGGGAGCGGGTGACCTCGGAATCGGTCAGGGCCAGAGCGGAAGGGGGCCGCGCGACCAACACCACGAAAAGCAGGCAGGCGAATGCCAGGGGATTCCAGGTGCCAGCCAGCATAGCACGGCGGCGCGCGCGAACGCACCAGAGATGGCCGTGGCGGTCAGCTCCGCAAGGCAAGGCAACAGGCCGATGGCGCCGACAGCCGACGAGGCGTTTCTCGCCGATGATTTGCAAACTCGGTTTCCTTCAAGGTTAGTCGCACCAGTCAGGCCGGAAGTCGCGGCTCAGGACTGGGCAAGACCCGGTAAGGTCCCCGCCGCCCCGCCCGGAAAATGTCGAAAGTCCAGTGAAGATTACTCTTTTCCTTAGGTAAGCCAACCTCCTAAGCGCCCCATCGCCTAGAGTTAGAGTCAGTAACTTGATAAATGCGGAATCATCGTGCATTCCGCAATGTATGTATATCAGAAGGCACGCAGAGAACGCGCTTCAGGCCATCCTGTCCGGCGACAAGGTCGGGATCATCCTGGGTGCGCGCCAGGTTGGCAAGACGACCTTGGTGGAGCATGTCCTGCAGTCTGGCCCGGGGGCAGGTGAGGGGTCGGGTCAGGGCGCGGTCTTCCTCAACCTCGATATCGAGGTCGACAAGGCGCGGTTCCGCGCCGCCGCGGCCCTGGCGCCCGCCGACGGCCTGCGCTCGCTCGGCAATCCCGCGGTGCTGGCGATCGACGAGGCGCAACGCCTGCCGGAGGCGGCGCGGATCATCAAGGGCTGGCACGACGCGCGGCTGCCCGCGAAGCTGCTCCTGCTCGGCTCCTCCTCGCTCAACCTGCTCGATCAGGCGGCGGAGAGCCTGACCGGGCGCAACCGCAAGCTGGTGCTGCCGCCGCTGTTGTTCTCGGAGACCCTGGCGACCCAGGTGTGGGCCGGTGGCGGTGCTGCACCGGACCATCTGTGTGCGCATTTCGTGCCGCAATTGCGGGCCTTCCTGATGCAGCGGCTGGCCTTCGGCAGCTATCCCGAGGTCGTGACGAGCGACCGTCCGGCGCAACTGCTGCGCGACCTGAGTTCCGATTATCTGTGGAAGGACGTGCTCCAGAGCGGCCTGGTCAAGACGCCGGACCTGATCAAGCGAGGAGTTCAGGCCCGATATCGGCGCCTTGTGGGAGAGTTGGTTCATCGCCGAGGTCGCCAAGCGCAATGCCCTGCTCGGCTCGCCGGGGGAACTGTTCTTCTGGCGCACGCGGGCGCAGTCGGAGGTCGACCTGGTCGTGAAACAGGGCAGCGGTCTGCGGGCCTTCGAGGTCAAATGGTCGCCGCGGCGGGTCTCAGGTCGGGCCTTCCGCGATGCCTATGGCGTGGCGGTTGAGCCGGTCGGACCGGACACCCCATTCGTGCTGGACATCATCGGGGAGTAGCCGGCGGGATGCGCGTCCCCGGTGGGGCGCGATCACCGGACGGTGTTCGTCAGGGGCGGGATGTCCCTGTAAGGCGTGCGTGGGGCCGGCTTGCGCCGCGACAAGGCCACGGCAGCCGACGCGGTCGTCGCGTCGCGGCTAACGGCCATGAGGGCCTGTCCGTCACCCCGGAGTACGAAAATTCCTGATGGGCGCGACCTCCGGCCGCGCTGCGGTGCCGGGGCGCGAACTCCGACGCCGGGTTCCCCGCGCAGTCCGTCGCGGCTGAAGCCGCTCCCACCGGGTCCCGGCCTGACTTGCAGGGCTAAAGTGACAGCCTGGTGTCGGCGTCGGGCTTTCCGGCCTGCGCCGGAAATGCTAGTCTCATGGCTGCCCACACCCGCACGGCGGGCGTCGCTGGTCAAGGTGCAGCGCGATCCCCGCGGTGTCATCAAACGCATTCGGAGCCAGTCATGGAATTCCTGTTCGAGAACGAGGCCGGCGAGATTCCCTACGTTATTTCCCAGATCCTCGATACCTGTGTCAACGGCATCACCCTGTCGGACCCCAACCAGCCGGACAATCCGCTGGTCTATGCCAATGCCGCCTTCGAGTTGATCAGCGGCTATGACCGACAGGAGATGCTGGGGAAAAACTGCCGCTTCCTGCACGGCGACGACCTGGATCAGCCGGAGCTCGAGCGCATCCGTGTCGGGGTGCGTGACCAGCAGTCGGTCACCGTCACCCTGCGCAATTACCGCAAGGACGGTAGCATGTTCTACAACCGCTTCACCATCCGTCCACTCTTCGACCGCCAGGGGCGCCTGCTCTATTTCCTCGGCATCCAATACGACGTGACCGATGCGGTGCTCGCCCGGGAGGAATTGGCGCGTCTGAATGCCCAGTTGGAGGCGATGGGGGAGACGCCCTGAGAGCCCGTTGCGGCCGTCGCGCTCCAGCCGTCGCGGCGCGTCGGCCCCGGGGTCCGCCCGCCGCGGATTTTTGGCCCTCGGGCCCGGGCGGATGGACAAGGTCTTGCTGATCCATCTGCACGCCGACCACATGAGCGACCTGTGACCGCCGCGACCAGCGGCGAGATCTTGCTCAGTCAATTCGCCTTCGGCGGTGCTGGCGGTGTCGGCGGGGGCGTCGCGGACGGGGCCAGCGGGACCGCCGGCACCGCGGCAAGCAGCCTGGGGCGCAGCACCAGTGCCCAATCCCTGACCCTGATCTCGGCCGCGCGGGGCGGCCTGGGCGGGGACCGCACCTCGGCGAGCGGCACCGCGAGCGGCGGCGCCGGCGGGTCCGCGGACTCGACTGCCATCGCCGGCGGCGCGGGGACCCAGCCGGTCGCGGCCGATGCCGGCGCCACCGGGGGCGACGGGGGCAGCGCACTCGCCCCCGACGGGACCACGGGCAGCGGCGGTGTCGGCGGCGGGGCCCAAGCGCAGGCGCAGGGAACCGGCGACGGGCCAGTCGCCGTCTCGGCCGCCGCGGCGGGCGGGGCCGGCGGCTCCGGCAACAACGGCGGCCTCGGCGCGCGGGGCGGGGACGCGGTTGCCGCCGCGACCGGCGCCGCGACCGGTGCGGCGCCAGGCACCGTCTCGGTGAGTGCAGATGCCCAAGGGGGAACCGGGCATGGCGGCAATGCCGGCTCGGCCATCGCCACGGCGCAGGGCAGCGGGAGCGGCGGCACCGCCGGTGCATCGGCCAGCTCGGCACAGGACAGCGGTCTGGCGCTCAGCATCGCCAGCACCGCCTCGGCCCCGGTGGACGGCCAGGTCAAGGCTATGGCCAGCAGTGCCGTGGGCGGGCCCCTGCCGAGTCCGGACGCTGCGTCCGGGACCCAGGCGGTCGCCTACGCGACCGGCGCGCCCACCGCGGTCTCCGGGCGCCTGATCGCCAATCCCACGGTTACACTCGCCCTGCCTGCCGCGTCGGACATCCTCGCCTACGGGGTCCTCGGCGGGGCCTACGCCACCGGGACCCCGAGCGGCTTGGCGCAGACCTACCAAGGGGAAAGCACCCTGAGCTTCGACACGACCCAGATCGCCAATCCGCCCCAGCACCTCTTGATCGGGCTGC
>Ga0247842_10006804_pt1 | contig 12720 bp, 11 predicted proteins | sample LaCruzMarch2015__3_FD_192411 | JGI IMG/M metagenome (GOLD analysis project Ga0247842, IMG submission 192411) | Freshwater microbial communities from meromictic Lake La Cruz, Castile-La Mancha, Spain - LaCruzMarch2015_19m | ecosystem: Environmental > Aquatic > Freshwater > Lake | place: Spain...
ACAATTGAGCCCCCTTTTCAACGATCCCTATTACAAGACCATCGGTTTGGGGACGCGGATCTTTCTGGGCGGGGCCCAGGGATATGTGTCCTGGCCGGGGACACAGCACAATCCTAATGCCCTGCGAGGGGAAAACGGCGTCCCCCGGGAAGGGGCGGGCACCATTGCAACAATCGGCAATCTTAAAGAAATGTCCCCCCAGTGGCTGGTCGGCGCCAGTATGCTCGGCTATGGGGTTTCCCTGTACGTCGGGATTGGGGTTCCCATTCCTATACTCAATGAAGAGATGGCAAGGTATACCGCCGTAAAGGATGACGACCTGTATACTCAGATCTATGATTATGGCATGGACTATCCCAAGGGAGAGCTAAAGAGTCTGGGAGAGGTGAGTTACAAGGCCCTGAGGAGCGGTGAGATTGTCCTGAACGGCAAGAAAATTGCCACGGCGCCCCTTTCCAGTTACTACAAGGCAAGGGAAATTGCCGTGATTCTTAAGGAATGGATAGAAAGGGGCGATTTCCTGCTGGGAGAACCCCAGATGCTCCTGCCGGCGGAATAAAGAGATTTATTTCGTCGAAGGTATTATTTTTATTGCGAAGAATGGAAATTTACTTTATTATGGCTAAAATTTGATCATTAAAAGCAGGCATCATGAGAATCGGCCGTTATGTACTTGCCTTTGCATTATTGATCGGGACCTTGATTGTTTTCGGCAACCGGGGTTTAGTAGATAACTATGTCATCAGAGAGCGATTACACTCCCTGAAAAAGTTTAATCAGGAAAAGTCCAACGAAAATAAGGAGTTGCAGAAGACGGCCCATCTTTTGCGGACAGATCTTGCCTATGTCGAAATGGTCGCCCGCAATGACCTCGAAATGGTTAAGAAGGGGGACCTTGTTTATAGAAACGCCAAGTAAATCAATGAAGACTGTGTATGATTAATATCAAATCACTTTTTTCAAAGAAGAAAGACCAGTTGGCCGTTTCATCGGCGGTTACGGCGAAGCTGAAAGAAGACGGCGCCGCGCCGAAGAAAGAAAGCACGTTCAGTGTCGGTCTCCAGGCCTTCGCCAGATTCAATCTCAAGGATCTTTTTGCCGGAAAAAAGCAGTTTGTCGGTTTGGACATCGGTTCCAGTTCCCTGAAGCTTGTCGAGATTCTCGGTGAGAAGGGTTCATACAATATGAACCGCTTCCTTACGGCCCCCCTGGACAAGGGGATCATTGTCGATGGCGCCGTCGTCGATATCGACGCCCTGGCCGAGGCGATCAAAGTACTTTTCAAGAATTCCGGTTGCCAGAAGAAGAGCATTGTCACTTCCCTTTCGGGACATTCCGTCATCATCAAAAAGGCCGCTTTCCCACAGATGGATGCCAACGACCTCCAGGAGACAATTCATGATGAGGCCAGCAAATACCTTCCCTTTGACAACATGGACGACGTCAATTTCGATTTCCAGGTACTCGGTCGGAATGCCGTCAATCCCAATCAGAATGATGTCATTATCGTCGCCGCAAAAAAGGATACCATTGAAGGCTATACGGAGGCCATCGAGATTGCCGGTCTGTCCCTGGCCATTATGGATGTGGATTCCTTTGCCCTGGAGACGATGTATCAGGAAAATTATGATTTCGAAGAGAAAGACGTGGTCGTCATTGTTAATATCGGGGCCAGTATAACCAGCCTGAATGTCGTTAGAAACGCCGTTTCCATCTTCACGAGGGACTTTGCCTTGGGCGGGAACATGATCACGGAGGCAATTCAGTCCCAGTACGGAGTTTCCGCCGAGGAAGCGGAGAAGATCAAGCTGGAAGGACCCGCAGGAGATGAATACGCAAAAGGGGAGTTTTTCCGTAACACCCTCATATCCCTTGCCGATTCGCTTTGCGCGGAGATTGAACGATCAATTGATTATTTCCGTTCAACCTACAGTGACGAGGATATAAAAATGATTCTCCTCGCCGGTGGCGGAGCTAATATTCACGGTATCGTAGAAGATCTTTCCCACAGAATGAGCGTTCCTGTGGAGATCGTCAACCCTTTCAAGGAAATCACTTACAACCGCAAGACGATGGATGATGACCATATAAAGGAGATCGCTCCCATTGCCGCGGTCGGGGTCGGTCTGGCGTTGAGGAAACTGGGGGACAAATGATCCGGATCAATCTTCTTCCCTATCAGGAAAAGGCCAAGAAGGAAACGCAGACCAAGCAGCTTGTCATTATTGCCGGTTGCCTCGTCCTCTTTTTCCTTATTGTAGGGCTGGTTCACCTGTGGATCACTGTTTCCGTAAGTTCCCTGGATAAGGACGTCAAGGCCAAAGATGAAAAAATTCTGGTTCTCAATAAGCTTATTGGCGAAGTGGACCAGATCAAGAACGAAAAAAAGATCCTGGAAAAAAAACTGGGGGTTATTGGGAATCTCGAAAAAAACCGGAGTTACCCGGTCCGCCTATTAGCCGATGTGGCGTCCCAGGTTCCCACGAAGGATGTCTGGCTGGATAGACTCTCGCAGACCGGCCTGTCCATGCAGGTGGAGGGTAAGGCGCGTGATAATTTTGCCGTTGTTCAATTTATCAAAAACATGGAAGGTTCCATGTATATCCAATCGGTGGAACTGGTTTCGTCCAAGCAGTTGGAGCTGTCAGGAATCAAGTTGCAGCAGTTTGTCCTTTCCTGCGTCCTGAGGAGTGGGGTATAGGCTATGGCGATAACTGTTGAAGATCTGAAAAAACTCTCACCGAAGATGCTTGCCCTCCTGCTGGTCGTTACCTTCCTGCTCCTTGGGTATTTCTACTGGTTTCTCCTCTTTAACGATGCCTGGCAGAAGCGCAGCGCCCTGCAGACAAAAGCGGCCGATTTAGGCCAGCAGATTGCGGAAAAGGAAAGGATCGTTGCTCAAAAAGGGAAGTTCATTAAGGAAATCGCACTGTTAAAGGAAGCATTCGCCCTCGCCCTGACGAAGCTTCCCGATCAGCGGGAAATTCCCGGTCTTTTTCAGGCCGTTTCCGTGGCGGGGAGAGAAACGGGCATCGATTTTCTCCTCTTTGAACCGAAACCGCCGGAAAAGCCACCGGAGAAACCGCCGGATAAGGGCGCGGAAGTCAGAGCCAACATGAAACCGTCAGATCAGCGGGCTGAACAGAAGCCGGGCGCTCCCAAACCGCCGCCGGCTTCGGATAAATTCTACGAAGAAATCCCCGTGCGGGTGAATATCACCGGCGGGTTCAACAATATAGTCTATTTCTTTGACAAGGTTGCCAAGTTACCCAGAATAATCAATATCATGGACATTACCATCGGCGACGCCAAGGAAGTGCCGGTACGAGGCAGGGTAGTCAATACCACCTGTGTGGTCAAAACGTACATGTTTACCGAAAAAACGGGAGATAGAGGCGGAGTGCCGGATGACAAAAAGAAATAAGCTCAACATCCTGTCCATCCTGGTCCTGTCTATCGGGGTCCTGTTGCTTGCCTCCGGGCCGGCAATTGCTAAATTCAGGGGGGGGAAGGCAACTTCTACCACTGTAAAAACCAGTGGGACGACAACTAAGGCTGCCCTAGCAGGAGCTGCGGGAGGTGTGGTCGGAGCCAGCGCCGCAAGGGCTGCCATGGGGGGAAGCGCCCCCTCCGGTGATGTCCGTGATGACCCGCCGGGAGGCGCAAAAGAAAAATCGCCGTCAGTCTCCGCGGTTGCTGCCGTCAGGCCGGGGGCAGCAGATTCGCTTATTTTCAGTTTCGACCCGAAAGGAAAGCCCGATCCCTTCAAACCTTTTGTGGAGGCCGAATTAGCACAGAGGAAATTGAAGGAAGCGCAAATAAAAAAGCAACAGCAGAAATTGCCTCTTTCACCCCTGCAACGGGTGGGGATCGAACAGTTCAAACTGGTCGGTATCGGGGGCAATGAAAAAGGGAGAACCGCGGTTATTCAGGATATGGCCGGCAAGTATTATACCCTGTCCATCGGCACCCCCATCGGCATGAATAATGGCAAGGTAGCAAGAATCCTCGGAGACAGGGTAGTTGTTGAAGAACCCACGGCAGGGGGCAAGAAGGGAAAAACAGGAGCAAAGAAGGTGGAGATGAAACTTCTCAAAGAAGGTGAAGAGGTAAAACCATGAAAAAACAAAAGTGGTCAGTGGGTTTTGCCCTTTGTTTTTTATGCGCACTGTGTTTGCTGGTCACGGTGGGGACGGTAAAAGGCGAGGGGACAGGCGCGGCGGCGCCAGCCGCGCCGACAGGATACCTGGAAAATATCCTTTTTGAGAAAATGGCCGGTAAAGAGCGGGTGACCATTATGGCCTCACGACAGGCCGGCGTCCAGGTTGAAAAGCTGGCTGGCAAATCAATCGCCGTGAAAATGGATGATATGTTTGTGCCCACGGATTTAAGAAAAGCCCTTGGGGAAGGGTCGCTAAACAACGTCATCCGGGCCTTGCCGGCACAATCCAGTACCGTGGGGAAGCAGACCGTGAGCGTCGTCATCGAGCTGCGGGAATCGGTTCCCTATAACGTCCGCCAGGAGGGCAATCTCGTTATCATCGATTTCAACGTTGCCGCCTTGCCTGTGATGGCCTCAGCCCCATCTCCGGTTACGGGGTCTCCTGCACCGGCGGTTTCCGGTGGAGCTCCGGACGGCAAACAGCCGGCATCGGCAACGGCAGTAACTGATAAAAAGGCAAGGGCGCCGTTAACCCAGGGAGGATGCCCACCAGCTGTGGGCCAGACAAATAGCTGCATTTCTGTTGATTTTCAGGATGCGGACATCCGCGGTGTCCTGAGGTTACTGGCGGAACAGGGGAATGTCAATATCGTGGCCAGCCCAGACATCAAGGGCAATGTGACGGTACGGATGGAAAATGTGCCCTGGGAACAGGTTTTGGCCACGGTTCTCGATATCAACGGTCTCACCCAGAAGCGGACCGGCGATGTCATCAGCGTCATGACCACGGAGCGGGCAAAAAAGGATGATGCCGACAGAGTGGCGAGTATTCAGAACCGTCAGAAGGAGGAGGATGCCAAAAAGGCAGCGGAAAACAAGGACCTCCTTGAAAAAGGCAAACTGAAGCAGCTCATGATTGAGGCGAAGATCCTCGAGTGCACGGAAGGATTTACCCGCACTTTGGGTGTCCAGTGGGGGGGCGGCGTCCAGTCCAATTTAGGCACCGGCGATTATTCGATGGGACTTTTAGGAGGTACCAGCACCATAGCGACGCCCCTGACCACACTGACCACGGGATTATCCTTGACTAAAGACGCCTTGGCCATGAGCCTGGGGTCGGCGATTACTACCCCGACCCTGGGAATCATCCTGGGGGGATCGAATGCGGTGCTCCAAGCCCGGATTTCGGCCCTGGAAATAAATTCCACCGGTCGCGTATTGTCTTCACCCCGGGTCCTCACCCAGGACACCCAGAAGGCGATTATCGAGCAGGGCGAACAAATCCCCATTGTGACGCCGGCATCCGCCAACAATCCCGCGACGACGACCTACAAAGATGCGACATTGAAATTGGAGGTTACCCCGGAAATCAAGAGTGACAACCACATCCTTGTGACCATTAAGGCGAAAAACGACCGGCCCAACAAGGCTGAAAAGGACCCCTCAACGGGAAATATGCCCATTTATACCAGCAGCGTGGATTCCAAGGTCGTTGTCATGGATGGTGATACCATCGTCATCGGCGGCATCCTCAAGACGGAAGACACCAGGGGTACCACCGGGGTGCCTTGGCTCTCCCAGATCCCGATCCTCGGCTGGTTTTTCAAGTATGAAGCGGTTGACAAGACCAGGCGAGAACTCCTCATCTTTCTGACCCCTCGTATCCTCAAGGCGGATGAGGCGGGGCATACGCGCCTGTAATGGATAGCCATCCGGGAGGGAAAATCCCGGATGGATTTGCGGGCGCAGCGGTAAGGGAATCCACCCTCAAGCTGGTTGGCAGCTCAAAACTCTTGTATCGTCAGATTAGTCATTTTCCCGCAGTTGTTCTTCCCTTTTCCCGCAGCTCCCACCCCTGCTGACGCCAATATCTCAGGGGGGTGTCGGAGCTCCGACACCCCCCTGAGTGTTGATATTATTCAGCAATTAACGACGCGAAAAAAGTTTTGCCCTCCTGAATAAATAGCGACAGAGCCCCTATTTATTCTCATTTACCCGTACTGGGCTGAATAGAAAAGAGAAAAGTCCCCATTGCCGTCCTACGTTCCCGGCGCTATCCCCATATCCAGTTCAAAGACCTTCATCGTCTTGTTGCCGTCGGTGTCGGTTGCGGCGGCGCCGAATTTCAGTTTCCCTGGGAGCACCCGCTGGGGCGTCCAGGCAATCTTTCCCGTATTGCCTTCGATCATCATTCCCTCCACGAAGGGGGAGATCAGGGAAAATACAACCTTGTCACCGTCCGGGGCGGCCCCGGTCAACTGGATTTCAACCGGCAGTCCCAGGCGGACCTGCGGTGTGACGACCTTCATCTCCAAAGACGGCGGCGGGCTGTGGATGACCACGGTCCTGCTCTCCGCAGGCGGTCCGGCGACGCCGTCTCGGAAGGCAGTCACGACAACGCTGATCCGGTCCCGGCGTTTGAGGGGCTTATCCTTCAAGATGATGTCTGTCGCCTCGAAGATGGACTGTTCATTTATCTTCCACTGGTAGGTCAAGGTTGTTCCCGTGGCGTCACCGCCGGCAAGTGAGACGACCGCTTTGATCGTATCTGTTGCCAATGGCTGGTTGGGGGTGATCCGGACGTCGGCGATGATGAGGCCGGCGCCTTCCGCACCGGCCGCGCTTTTGGCTGCCCACGTTCCGGTGGCTGTTGACATTCCCCCTGCCGGTGCTGTTGCTCCGGAGGTCGCCGTTTCCACCCCCGTCGTTACCGCCGTCGCTGTTTCCGTCTGCACACCGGCAGGTTTGATAGGGACAGTTTCAGGGGAGCGGTTCCATTGCCAGATTATTATCACTACGCTGAATACGGCAAATGCGATGATTACGGTCTGGACACTGAGCTTCTTCTGGGCCGCGGGCTTTCCTTTTTGCTGCTTGAGCTGGGGAAGGGGAATGGTCTTTGCTGGCGTTGCTTTCGTTCTTTTCACTATTTTTTGATTCATTCTTATTCTCTACGAAATTGTCACACTTGAAAAAGATCAGCCTCTAATCAAAGTAAACTATCCGATATCATTAAGCGAAAACGGACAGCGCGGGTACCAAAAGGTTTAGCGACTTGATTAGCAATAACAGTATGTTATGTGCTAAAGTTTACTGTAGACGCCTGTCCTTCCAGTATAGCATATTGGTTCGGTTGGATACGGTAGGGGGATTGAAGTTAACCCTCACCGTGCTTGACTCCTGTCCCCCGGCGCCGCTCGTCGTTACATAGATATCGGGTGACGGGGATGAACCGGGTTTTAAAGATATCATGGGTGCGGATGCTATCCCGACGCCAATCTCCATTCTTCTTGCTGAATCTGCAAAAGCGCCTGTCCCAGTATAACAGGTTGCTGCGTTGTTATCAATGTTAATAGCATATAGATACGCCGTGCCAGTCTTCGTACAGGAGGCGCTGCTTCCCGAAGCGGGGACGAAGGATGTAAAATACAGAACATTCCCGAAGGCAACTGGTTCCGCCAAGACCTGCTCGGAATTTCCCGCAAGATTGATGTACCAGCCCACCTTTTTGGAAGTCGCCCCGCAATAGGCCTGCTGTTCAGAAGTTATATTATCCAGGTCATTCCGGACGCATGGTGTCGGCGCACCGCTGGAGTTTACGCAAAGGAGCGGTTTTAAACCATACACATACGCTGCCGGGCCGCTGCCGGTCGGATCGACCTTATCGCCCGTAGCCCAGTAAAGCCATAGATTGCTCAAGCTGTCCTTGGCGACGGTCATTTGATTGTAGAGAGGGAATTTATCGCTGCCCCCTAACTTGTCCAGGAGCAATGCCCCGGTCCAGTTCGAGGTGTTGCAGCTACTGCTGCTGGTACTCTTGCAGAAATGGAACTGCCACACATTGCCCTTGAGATCGCCGACATAAGCGGCGTCGATAAATCCGTCGTTGTCCGTATCCACGATCGCCAGGGGGGCGGCTATAGAATAATCCATGTCGGCATGGTTGGCATGGGTGTAAGACCACATGATGGAGCCGTCGCTTAGATCAACGGCCATAACGCCTTTGCCTCTCGTATCGCAGCTTCCCCCGCCGGAGCAATCCGCCGCATTATAGCCGCCGCTGATAAACCCTACCCACTTTTCGTTGCCGTTTACTATTACCCTGCCGATGGTCATTTTGCTCCAGGGCTCCCCCAGATACGGCCATACCGTGGCCGCGGTTTGGGTGGGATAGTTTAAATATGTCGGAGCTGTTGACGAATAGACATTTAAGTTCCACATAAATGTAGGCAAAGTAGTCGTAACACCGGTGAAATCAAAGGCATAGTAGCCGCAGTAATAGTATCTATGGGTGGTGTCGGTACTGTCGTAGGCTTCCTTAAGGTTGCCGTCGCAGGAAGAATTTGTGCTCCAGTATTTGGTGGATTGCGGCACGGCGCTTTTATCCGCCGTCGTATAGTCCCGGTCGTTTCTTCCCAGGCTGAATATGGCGAGAGTCTTCCAGTCATTTGTTCCGTCCGTATTGGTCTTTGCCGTTCCATCCCCCGTGCCGAGCCAGACATCCGCCGCAGTTACGGGGCCGTCCACATAAAACATATGCGCGGGAACCGGATCGGCGAGGGGGTGGCTGGTATGGGCGAGGTACTGGAGCTTGGGGAGAAGGTTCGGGGGGATAAAGCTCCAGTATTCGGATCCGTCCGTTCCCTTGAAGGCGTGGAATTGGCCGTCGTTGGCGCCGGTAATAATAAGGCGCTTACCGTAGCCCGCGCATGACGTTCCGCCGTCGGAGCAGTTGCTGGCCCGAAGGTGTTCGTCTCTGTAAGTATTGAAGGCGTTGTTGCTGTCCCGGAAATCATTAAAAAATGGCGAGGGGGAGCCGATTGTAATGGGGTTAGAATGGTAGATGTCTCCCAGTTTCCAGTCCTCCGGGTTGCTTCCGCTTACGCCCCGAATATAATTAATAACGCTATTTGCAGCGGTTTGATCCGCCACATTGAGGTATGTGTAATTGAGACTGGTGGTAAAAGAGGTTAGGTTACCGCCGATCAGAGTATAGATCGTTCTGCCCGCGGCCGATGCATTCCTGAGCACGGAACCCGCTTCCCAGAGCACCGCGTCCAGGCTCCCGTCGGATTGCAGCGACCATTTTTTCAGGTATCCTTTCCAGAAGGGGTCGGTGCTGGTCGGCGCAAATGACGCCTCGTAGATGTAATTCTCGTCGGCAAGCCGGGATGACGATACCGACGCCGTGGAAAAGGTATAGGATCTGGTGTCGATATCGGAGAAGACATTGTTCAGGGCGTTGTTCAGGGCAGTCGAGTCGTCGGCGTAATAAGCCGTGCCATCCGCCTGCGCCGTACCGCCGTGCGACGCCATGTTATTAAGATGGGTCTTTGATGCATCCGTCAAGGCCATCCCCAGGATATAGGTCTTGATGTTGAAGGTGTAATCCGTGCTTCCTATACGCTTGACCGTGGCCCGGAGTGAATCGATTTTACCCAGAACGTCCGGCATCAGAGCGTCGGCCGTACCCGTTGCCCCGTTCGTGCCGACGCTGGGAAGGCCGTCGGTTACATATACGACGAAGTTCTTCTGGCAGGAATCGGAAATCGGGCTTGTATAGCTCCCCGCGCCCTTAAAATAGTCGGTCGCCGACTGGAAGGTGCCCGCCGTGGGCGTAAGCCCCGCATTGACGATGTAACTGCACGTGTTGCCACTGCTGCAGCCCATGTATCCCGTTTCGTCCCCTTCTTTCATCTCGAGTTTCGCCAGCAGCGCATCCCTATGGTTGTTGTTGCTGAGGTTGGTGTCGCAGGCCTTGTGTAGGTAGCCGCCGCCGGGGGAGCTGTTGCGATACCAGGTCCTGCCCACGTAATACCAGCTCATCCGCCGGCCGAAATCCTTGAAGCCCTGGGCGATATCCTCGTCCGTCGGAGAAAAGGTGCCGCCGGAAGCGTAACTGGCGTATCCGCCGGGATTGGCGCCGGTGTAAGTGCCGTCGCTGGTTCCGGTCTTTGTTGAATAACAACTGTAGTTGTCATTGACCAACTCGTTTGGATTATACCCGGTCGAATAGCAGAATTGACTTCCATCGTTGCTGGGGGAGTAATAGGTTCCGGGGACTCGGTAATAAACATACCGCGAAGTGTCCGTGGGGTTCGTATAACGGTTTTTTTTCGGATAGATGAGGTCGCAATACCGGTCCCGCTGTTCTGTGCCGACGGCGTATCCTGTTCCCGTGGTTATGATTTCATCGCGGTATGTCTTATCGAAATACCAGTTTTGGAAGAAACAGGAGGTCTGACAGGTCGTTCCGCTTGCCGCGTTATCCGTCTTGCAGTAGTCGGCGCACGCTGCCGGCGGGTCCGGGCAGTAGGATTTCGGCTCATAGGAGGCAAAATACACGGCGTTGTGGAGGCGATAATCCGATACGTTACCCAGACTGTAGCTCATCAGCCCCAGCCGCATCTTCGTTGCGTAATTGGTGACGATGTCTCGTAGCGCCCGCTTGCCCTCTACCAGCCTGCTGTTGGTCGCCCAGGGGCAGACGCAGTTGCCGACAAAATCCTCGTCCATGCTCTGGGAATTATCCAAAATCATCAGGACATTAGGTTTTACTGATGAACCCTCCGTGAAAAGCTCCTGTTCATCTGCTGCCGCAGGGCTTAGGTTCAGTGGGGATATTAGCGTCATTAGTGATAAAGCGGCGATAATGGAGAGATAATAAATTCCCCTCTTCATGTCGGAACCTCCTTGAAGTTTGCCTGGGATGGTTAGCGAATATTGACTTCCTTCAGTTTGCCGTTGATAAACAACATTTCCGCCATCCTTTTTTTGTCGGAGATGCGGTTGTTGCGGTCATATGCTTCGGTCACCTTGACATTGCGCAGGTTGTAACGTTTATTGTTTTCCAGGTACAGGATATTGTCTTGCATTTTTTTTACCACGCCGGTGACTTTCAGCATCTTTGTCTGGGAAGGCGCCGCCGCGTGCGGCGTATTGCTTGTTATTGCGACCGCCTGACCGAGAGTTATGATTAATAAAAACGATGGGATAATCAATAGTAGTACGATCTTATATTTTGACATTTTCTGCCTCCTGTTGGCAAGTGCCCGTGGCGGGCATTGGTTAAAGCATTCATCTGTACGTGGTGCCGGTCGGCACGGGACCGTAACCGAGGCCGATATCCACCTGTGCTTTTGTATTGTAAGTCGTATTTTGCCCCTCCACCGAAACGGTGTATCTAGTCATTCCCCATCCCTGGCCCGCCTCCATGGAGTAGCCCGCCAGCGGCAGAGGCGCCATTGACGATGCCGTCGCCGCCGAGTAGCGATATTGCGAACCGGGGTCATTTGTTGCGTCAACATTTTGCCAACTGGTGCTGCACCCTAAATTGGCTGTGGAAGAAGGGTCAAAAGTCTGCGAAAGTCTATGGACGCCACTTTCCACTGCGGATAGTGATTTCTTGTCCCCGACGATTGTGGAAGTGGTTTTCAGATCGCCGGTAGATAGAGAGATGACCAGCATGGCCAATGCCATCAGGATAAGGCAAGCGAGGATGGCGGCAATCAGGGCAAACCCTCTTTCGGAATTAATGATTTTAAATCTCTTTATTTGCCGGGGCATGTTGTTTTTCATAGTGCTATTGCGTTATCCCGTGGTTCCTCGGTATGACACGGGTTGAGTAAACCATACGGCGTCTTTGATTTGAAGCAGGATCGACATCTTCCGTTTCCCCTACCAGTGTGATCTCTATTACCCTTATATTTGGTATGCTTGCTGGGAGGTTTGCCGGTAGTATCTCGGCTCCCGCCCCGTCGTAATAGCGAAAGATCGGTACATCGGTGCCTGAATCATATACGCCATTGCCATTTTGATCATTGATAACCCTGACGGCCAGCGGCCTGCCACTGGTAGGGTCATCTCCCAGAAAGGGCTGGGCGCTGCCACAATTTGTTGACCTGGTGATATACTGCATCGTGCTGTTATTTAGGACTTGGTAAACATATTTGATGGTTTCATTCGAATTGTTTGAGGTGTTATCTATTATGCCGTTATCATTGATGTCCATCTCAATGGTGATATTAAAGGGGGTGGCTTCCTGGATGCCCTTGTAGGTGGGGTTTGGCGAACTGCTAAAACAGGGGGTTCCTGCTGTGCTCGCCGGATCGACCCAGATCGCCGTGTTCAGATTTGGATCGTAAGATGCCATGCGAATTTCCATGGCCATAAGCTCCAGGGCAGCTCTGACGTCCTGTTGGGCAACGACCTTTCTCTCGATACCGGAAGTTGATTTTTGGGCGGTATTGATCGCAACATAGATAGCCGTTAGCATGATCATCCCGATGGCCATCGCCACTAGAATCTCAACCAGCGTAAAACCTTTGTCATGCTCAATCATCAGCATCCGCTCTTGAAAAATTGCTGTCTGGCTACGACGACGCTACCTCTGATGCCCGTTGAATTCAATGGCGGCCAGGTAACCTGAACATCAACACGCCAAATATTTGTGCCGATACTTGTTATCGTCGTGTTTACAGTGAAGGTTGCATCTCCGGAAATAGCTGCACCCTGTCCGCTCGTGATCACGGTAGATGTTGTGGGACCACCCGTGGTTA
>Ga0247842_10006811_pt1 | contig 12711 bp, 4 predicted proteins | sample LaCruzMarch2015__3_FD_192411 | JGI IMG/M metagenome (GOLD analysis project Ga0247842, IMG submission 192411) | Freshwater microbial communities from meromictic Lake La Cruz, Castile-La Mancha, Spain - LaCruzMarch2015_19m | ecosystem: Environmental > Aquatic > Freshwater > Lake | place: Spain...
TGAGCCGCCCTACAGCTGCGCGTCCACCTCGGGGGCAGAGCGCTTCTTATGCAACCAGGACAGGTTTGTATATGAAACCAAGGATATTTGCAAGGAAAAATGCAGCATAATAAGCGACCAGAACGCATGCACCAACAACGAGACCATGTTCCCCTTCCTTGACACCGACGGCTCGGAGGAGGCGCGCTACAGGATGAAGTATGTCGCAGACTACATGGTGGACACCGACTCATCCGCCCCTGGCGGCTCAGAGCCGTGCAGGATGTACAAGGGCCCGACGGGAAGCTATAGCTTTGATGGATGGAATGTGCTCGACCCTTCGAACAGCGACAATGTAATCGCGTGCGATGACTTTGCGCACGACTGGCCAGCGCCTTACAAATGGACCGACGGGCCGTGGTTCTGGACCTATCCTGACTCGGGCACCTTCAACAATCCGGCTGTGCTGGGCGAGCTTCGCACCTATTTTGACAACCATGCCTACAGCGCAGTGGACTTTGACTATGACTATTACAAGAAAGAGCTCCTGGAGCAGTACACTGAGTTTGACCAGAACGGCAGGCTGCCTTTTGAATGCGCATCAAGCTCGGACTGCCTGTCCGGAAGCTGCGACACTACCTATTACAAGCGCGGGATGTGCATCAACAAAAACAACAACGACCTCCCAATGTCATGCTACTGCTCTGCCAAGAAGTTTGGCACGTCATACACGCCATACCCATCGTGCTGGCTTGGGGAGGACCAGCAGGACAAGACAATCTACTCCAACACCGAGCATTATATCAACGGCGGTGGAACTGAAGGGCCAGTCCGGTTCGAGGCAGGGGTTCTCAACAACGCAGGGGCGCTGTTTGAAAAGGAGGACTCCATACGCGATTCCAACGGCGAGCCGATGTGGTACAAGTATTATGCTCCTGCCTATGACAAGAATGGCATCCTCCTTGACAAGCCCTACCCATTCGAGCTCTGCCAGGTCCCTCCATCTGTCCAGCCTGTGAAAAAGTGCATACTCCGGGACATGTATTGGTCACCCGAAACAAGTGAGCTTGAGTATCTGAACGATTTTAATGTCATCTTCGATCCCGACCCGGACGGCACGTGCAAGTTTTCCGCTGGGTATGATGAAGTATGCATCGCTAAAGTTTCGGAGATAAATGGAAATGGGTGCGGCGGCGGGTGGAATTGCGGCTACATTGGGTGCGCCTATGGAAGCATAAACGCGGAGCCAGTACTTCCCCTTTGGTATTATGAATACTCCTTCAACCTGAGCGACAGCAACATATATGCGGCTGTCAATGCCGAGCATTTCGGCATATGCAAGATGAACGGGAACATCACAAATGGAATCACGGCGGTCAAGCCCAGCCCGCCCTACCTCAAGCTCCAGGATCTTGGCTGGTGCGCAGGCTGCACCTATGCCACCTTGGCTGTGCAGACGGTGGAATGGGGGGCTGAAACTCCTGGAAATCCTGGAGGCGTTGGAAATCCTCGCGTTCTTTCCTGCTATGAATACCGCGGGGACTTCAACTATGTCCCGGACACGTCAAGCTATCCATATGGCGGGCAGGTGGGCGAGGCGTCCTACTCTGCGGTTGACGGGATAGTCCGTTGGGGAGGGATTGCCACGCCTTCAACCCAGATAGTCAGGTGGGACAGCAACCCAAGCTCATACGAGTATAATGTCAATGGCAACCTTGAGCAGGGCGAAACATACGATGCCAAATACCACTACAAGTGCACGGACAAATGGCATGCAAACGACGGCTGGTGGAAGCAGGCGGAGATACCCACTCCCTCGGCGCCTTACCTCAAGGAAAAGCTCACATCCTACCTTCAGTCCAGCGTGATGCCCATACTTGACGAGGTGGATGAGGCCACCTTCGTCGACCCGGGCGTATGCAGCAAAGGCGGCAAGGGCTGGCAATGCCCGGACAATTATGCGATGTACAGCAATGACTTTTCCGGAAAAACGCTCTGCAACTTGGCATGCGAAGCCGAATGCACTCAAGTCGATTATACTGGCGGATACGTGTGCACTGTTTTGCCCACCACTCCTTATGCAACAATATCTGCCTGCCAGACGAACTGCTTCCGCATGAGCGACATAAACAAAGGCTACAACCCGCTGTCAATCTGCAACACATTCGGCGGGGATGGCGGCGTGCTTCATGTGGTGGGCGGCACCGACATGCTTGTTGCCACTCCTTATGGCAACTACGGGCAAGCGGTGCCTGGCTCCCTGAGCTCAGGGCTGGTAAGCTACCTCTGGCCAAACGGCGCGCCTCCTGCCACGCAGCCAGTCATATTTTCCGCTAACTCCGATACAGACGGCAAGAAAGCCATACTTGCCCGCACAGACTTCCTCAAGCAGATGTGCAAGACGCCTCCTCTTGTGGGCATCGAGCTGCTGCCTGATGAAACCCTGTCCTCGCTCATAGGCACTCCTGCTGCCCCTGGCAAGCTTCACAAGTTCTTCTATGATGAAGGGTTGCTTCCAAACGGCTATGATGCGCGCGTGGCCCGCGGCACGCCTGACAAGCAGGCGGACAACGTGGACATCCTGATGCACGACTGGTACCCGATGTGCAACGGGCCCGGCACGTTGCCTGGAGAGAAAGAGGCGTTTGAGGTGGAGGCGCGGATGGACTTCTCGCGCGCACTTATGGCCAATTTCTCCAAGCCCTCGCTCATCTGGAAGTTCGCCTTCCCGAAAAACTCCAACTGCAACAAGACGTTCTTCCTGGACTACCTGTTCCAGAACGTGGCAAACATGGTGGATGTAGGCATCACAGGGATAATCTACAGCGACTGGACAACCAACGAAGGGCTGGGCTACGGGCCAACTTCGAGGACATACAATGAACTAAACAGCGATGGCGACCCTATCGTCCTGCAGACCGGCCTTTCCCAATTCGAGCCCACTGTCCGCGGAAAATACTCTACAAACGACATCACCTACGGGCTGGATGACATGGTGACTGGCAAGGACGAGGTGTTCTGCGCGCTGCAGCGCTATTCCAAGCGCTCCATAGGATACATACATCTGACTTATGGCCAGAAAATATACGCCGAGAACAAAACCTGCGACTGCGTGCCGTGCAACAGCTTTGATTACACCACTGGCTCGTGCAGCCTGCAAGCCCTTATCGACAAAGACCCGAGCAAGCCGGACTTGGCCCAGCGCTACTGCAACGACGCAACGCTTTGCAGCATGCCTGCGGACGACCAGGCAAGCTACTGGTTGTACAAGTGCGAGCCCCGCTGCCTCAATGAAACTGCCTGCAAGCTCTGCAATTCCATCGAGCATTTTACCGACTCGTCCTTCTGCAGGATAACGCAGGCAGAGTCCTCGACCATGGGCTACAGCTGGCCGTACAAAAACATAACTGACGATTACTGGGAATTCCTCACCGGCCTGTCTGCAAACGAAAAGTGCTGCCTTGAAACCACTGGGACATCGTCAGGGGGGGCTTCCAAGTACACATACGTGTCCATGGAGGGAAGCAAGCAGCAGTCCGAGTTCCTCCAGTTCCCCAAGCGGGGCGAGTTTGACCTCGACTGCGGCCGAGCGCCTGACACCTCTGTGCTGGCATACTGCAACCTGCGCGTGCCGATTTCGCAAAAGGAGATAGCGTGCGTGAAAATAGACAGCCCGCCCCAGCCTTTGGTGATAGGGCAGGATGGGACGGGCATCGACTGAGGAAAGGAAGGTTTTTATTGATTGGAACCACGATTCCAATGTGGACAAATTTCTCCGGAAATTTGTCCTGAAATGAAAAAACGGTGAACCGATGGGGGTTGGAAAAAATCAGCACGCAGCGTTCGTTTTCCTCACAGTTCTCCTTCTTGCCAATTTTGCATTTGCAGGCGAGAACAACAACTGCGGCGATTTCAATTCAGGCATACAAGGTACGTGCACGGGCGGTGAAATCAGTTCCTGCGCCCCTGTGAATGGCGAAGACTGCTGCGATGCAGCCGGTTGCACGTGGGAAGAATCAACATGCACCGGCACACCGAGAGAGCCACAGCGATGCAGCGTTTATGATGACAATCCCACGGGCTGCAAAAGCTTTCCAGAAATATGTGAATGGCAGCCGGAAATCGTGGAGCCTCCTGTCCCAGCCGTGTGCGGCAACCCAAACTCGGGTGTAGGCATCTGCAAGCCAGATGGCACCAGCCCTATCAGCGGATACTGCAGCTCCTTGACATATTTGGGCGAAGGCTGCTGCAAAGCAGTCACCAACTGCGCCTGGTCTGGCGAGCAGTGCGTTTCGTCAGGGGATACCCCAACCCTCAACTGCAGGACATTCAACAACAACCAAGCGGCATGCAACCTATTCCAGCCAATCGGAAGCGCCAACTGCATCTGGGACGGCATCATCTTATGCTCTGCTTTGGGCGGCTCATGCACAAGCCCCTATTTCTGCTGCACTGGGCTGGAGTGCAAAAGTTCCACTCAAAACACGTGCTGCATGCCGATTGGCGGCGCACCCTGCTACGTGGGCTCGCAGTGCTGCAGCGGAATCTGCAACAAGCAGCACGTCTGCGAGGCGGCGGTGTGCGAAATAGCGCCCACCATACCGTCCTACACCGACATCACGCTTGACCCTGCTTATGGCAAGATAAACGTGTTCACCTACAACCTGAGCGAAAAGGACTATGTGAAGACCGGGCTGCCAAACGCGCTTCTTTTCATGGTCAACCTCACCAAGATGGACAGCATAAGCATATGCTACACGGTTGCGAATGGAAGCGGGCACCTTGAGTTCCCGTACAACCCCAATGCCTCTGGCTGCACAGACTACTGGTTCATCTTCTGCCCGCTAGGCGATGCAAATGACACCCTCAAAAGCAGGGAAATTTGCCTGAACAGCACCCAGCTCAATTATAGCAATCTCATCAGCCCCACGCCATCCCAATGCCTGGGAAACACCTACCCTTCGCCGAAAACATACGCAGACCATATCCTCTCGCACAATGAGCTTTACTTCTGCAACAAGGTGCCCAAGGACTATGCCCCCCTTTGCTGGCCCCTCATGCTCATACTCGGGCTGCTTCTTGGCGCGAGCTTTGCCGCAGGCAAGAATCCGCTTGCAATGTTCGACCTCTCCTCCCCGCGCATGAACCGCGGAAGGCAGTATTCCATGCGCGTGCAGAACAAGAGCTTTGACCTGCTTGGCTATGTGATGGCGGCTGCCAGCGGGGCGATGTCCGTGAAATCCGCAGCGAGCAAAGGCGGGGGCAAAGGCAAGGACGGAGATTCCAAAGGCGGCGGCGACAAAGGCGGAGGCGGGGGGAAAGACGGGGCTGGCGGAAAAAAGATTGAAGGCCAAAACCTTGCCAATGTCAAGCCCGGCGACGCCCAAAAAGTGGGCGGTGCAACAGGCGGCGGCAACGCGTCTTCGCCAAGCAGTGCTGGCGCAACACGCGCACCAATATCGTCCAGCCCGACCTCTCAGGGCCTGGGCAACCGCGCAGCAGCCTCTTTGGGCCTTCCAAGCGGAGTCGGCCCGAGCGCATCATCCGGCAGTGCGACAGGCGTTGGAGGGATTGGCGGAGGCTCCACGCCCATGGTCAGGATGTCCGGCGCTGTTGCCGGCAGCAAAATAAAGGCGCCAAGCACGTCGAGCCCGACCGCGCAGGGCCTGGGCAACCGCGCAGCAGCCGCTCTGGGGCTTCCAAGCGGAATCGGTGGGGGAGAGAAAGGAAGTGGAGCGAATGTCAATAAAATCGGGCCCAGCCCCTTGGATATGCATGGCACCAAGATGGGCAAGGCATGGCACCTGATTGGCGAGGCCCTCAAGAAAAAGGCGAAAGAGACAGTCGGAATAAAGGACGGCAAGAAAGAGGCGCCCGTGTCTTCTGGCAAAACCAAAGATGAAATAAAACAGGACTATAAAACGAAACTCGCAGCTCTAAATGAAAACAAAAACAACCTGAGCAAATCGGAAATTCGCAAGGCAAAGAGGGCGCTGCGAAAGGAAAAGAGGCAAGCCATACGGGAATCAAAGCAAGGGGGCGACACCAGCGACCACAAGACAGGCATGGGCAGGTTCCTCCACAACACTGGCGCTTACTTAAGGCAGGACTTCAAGGAAACAATCAACTGGAAGAGCATAGTCAGCCGCATGGGCGGCAGCGGTAATGTCGCGCCCACCACCGGCGGCTCTGCAAGCAACCTGATGTTTGCAGGCGAAACAAAACCAAGTCCATCTGCGTCTGGCGACACAGGGGCGGGCTCCAGCTCGTCAATAGGGACCAACCTATCTGCAAACGAGATGAAAAGCATCCACAATAAAAAACTGCTCGATATCTACGATGACAAGAAGCTCACGCCCGGCCAAAGGAGCGCCGCTGTGCAGTCTGAGGACCGGCGATACATTGCCGAAAAAGGAAAGGCAGAGGGCAGTTTCAGGCTGGAAAATAAAGCGCTGAACATGGGGCTTGCTGGCAAGGAAATAACTAAGGAAGAGTACAAGCTGGAAAAGGCAAAGCTTGCGGAAAAATACGGGCGCACCACCATCAGCCAGGACGTCTTGCTGAAAAAAGACAAAGGCGGGGAGGTCTGGGCCGCGCAGCAGAAAGTGGATAATGCTCAAAAAGCATATGATGCCAATCCATCAAAGGCAAATAAAAACCAGCTCAACCAGGCAAAAAGCGAGCTCAGCCAGGCCAAGTCCTCCTACAAGCCAACAGGCGACGCGCAAGCAGACACTTTTGCAGCAGGGCTTGGCGGCATCATGGATGCAAAGGGCTGGAACAGGGTGCTGGAAATCCTCAAGGTCCTGGCTGACGTGGTGCTTGTCAAGTACGGGCTGAGCAGGGCGGAGATCAAAAAGATATTCAAGGGCAAAAAGTCGGAGATAAGGAAGGAATACCGAGAGGCCAAGAAAGCGGTCAATTCGCTGAAGGGCGATGAACGATTAGACTTGTTTAATTCAGATGTAAATAAAAATGCCTTTACTAAGTCCGTTGAAGCATACGCTGCACAAAAAAACAGCAAGATTGGCGATGCACGCAGCTTTTCTGCAAAAGTGCTAGATGATAAAGTCTGGAGCTTGCTAGAAAAAACGGGCGGGCGGGCCACTGTGGATAATTTTGTCATAACGAACGAAAATGGCAAGCTAAACATATACAAAGAATTAAAGAAAGAACTATTCGCCGGGCTCAAGGAATTTGAAAAGGCGGCAAAGGCATATGAAAAGGACCAGTCAAACAAGAAGCTGGAAACCGCTTATTTCAATAGCATGGAAAAGCTCAATGGATTAAGGACTGATGTCGAGGCACTTCCCGACAGCCAGTCGAAAATGGCATTCCTGTCTCTCATAGAAGCCCGGAACAAGCTGACTGTGAAGACAGATGCTGAGTTTGCGCTTGCCAAGGCAAAGCAGGAGTATGGCAAGGCAAAAGCGCTTTATGAGGCTGCGGTGAAATCCGGCGACAAGACCACCATCGATGCATGCAGCACAGCGCTTGATGAAGCCAAGAAGAGTTTCAATGAGCGCAAGCTGGCATTTGCAGAGGAGGCAATCGCAATGTCTGCCCCGGGCGGAGGCTCTGCCTGGAGAGGGACCGCGAATGTGGCGGATTCCCTGATGACCACTGCCAAGATGCTGATTGCCCTGTATTCCATCCTTGCCGAGATTTCAAACTACACCAAGGGAATCCAGGCGCTCGGGGGCAGGAACACAAGCAAGGCAGTCGGGTTCATGGACAATGCCAATGCCAACCTGTTCAAAATCGAGAACTACGATGTTAGCACCAATGCCGTTCTCAGCTGGCTCAACCCCGGCATGGTTTCGGCTGGCACAGGCCCCGGGCTCATATATCCATTCAATCTTTTGCTCTCCCCTGCCACTGACGGCTTGGGCCTTGGGGTGAAGGCAATCGCCCAGGGCGTGGACAATGCGGTCGCGAAAAAGCACTATGGGAAAGGGGCGAATTCACCCACGCCAATAGCGATAACTGAGTGCTCTGGCGAAACTATCGGCAGGGTCACTGATGCAAAAGGCGTTGCCACGGACTATGTCATCAAAGGCACTTCGGCAGTCCCTCTTACCAACCCAACGCCAGAACAGTCAGATGCCCTTGATAAAGCCAAAGGCAATGGCGGGGTGGGCTATGTCTTCAAGTCCAAGGGCGATTCCTCCCTCCGCCTCATGAACTCTAACCAGAAGGCGGCTTTCGCGAAAAACATGATTGCCAAGAACAACCTGAAGATAGAGTCCATAGATTACTTCCTCAAGTCGGAAATCTTCAATACAGGGCTTGCCTTCAAGCGGAAAGAAAGGAAAGACGCAATAGTGGCGTACAAAGAGGCTTTGCAGCTGAAAAACAGCACGCTTGCAAATCCAAGCTCCTCCATCATGGATATGGCGACTGCTCAGGACTATGCCAATATGACTCGGTTCCTCATGGGCCAGATAAGCAGCAGGGGCATGGCGGACGATGCCATAGAAATGTGTGGGGCTGAGAAAAATCTTAAATATAAGCTCAGCACACTAGAGAACAAGCTGAAGTCCAATCCTGCCAACCGCGAGCCCATCGAGGCAGAGATTGCTAAAATACACGATAAGCTGGCAAATATCGATCAGCAGAAATCTCTTGTAGTAGAATTAATGGCCCTCCAGGAGAAACAGATGTCCAATCCTAATGACCTCACTTTACGAGCGAAAATTGCCAACATATACACTGACCTGAAAGAAGTATCCCAAAAGGATGATCTCGCAGCAAAACTCGTCGATCTTAGTGTGAAGCTGAAATCCCGCCCGGCCGGAAGCGATGCAATACAGGCCCAGATACTTGAGATAGAAAACACATTTGTGCTGTATAACATGTTCTCCAAGATGAATTTGGAGAGCACGCCTTTCCTAAGTTTGAGCGCGAATAATTTGGGGGATGCCAACAAGCTGGCGCAGGGCATGCTCAGCCTGAAGCTTGACATGGCTAGCCTCATACCAGCGTACATCCAGATGCCTGACTCCAAGGATCAGATTTCAGCTGTATTTGGCGACATAAACTCAAACTTAAATGAATTCAACACGCAAAAGTTCGCAAGCCCTGGCGAGGCTGGCAAAGCTCTCCAAGGGATGCACAGCCAGGTTTCAACTGCAAAGAAGCTGATTCCGTATTTGAGGCTGGATGCCTTGAACTTCAACCAGGAGGCACTTCATTTGTTTAGCTCGTCGGATATCGAAGCCTTCAAAAACGACTTAAGGAAAAAGAACATCACCCAGAACCTCGATGAAAGTCATTTGTTTAGCTCGTCGGATATCGAAGCCTTCAAAAACGACTTAAGGAAAAAGAACATCACCCAGAACCTCGATGAAAGCAATACCGAAATAATCAGCTTAATGGGGAAGGGGGCAAAAATTGACTTGGAACTGGATGGGCGTGCATACATCGTAAAGAAAACCGATGATGGCCAGCTAAGCATATATCAAAACAATACCGAAATAATCAGCTTAATGGGGAAGGGGGCAAAAATTGACTTGGAACTGGATGGGCGTGCATACATCGTAAAGAAAACCGATGATGGCCAGCTAAGCATATATCAAAAATCGCTTGTCGAGAACATGCGCGACCTGATATCTGCGCACGGCAAAACCCAGAAAGAGCATGCGCTGGGCAATGTGGCTGGCTACAAGCAGGCGCTTCTTGGGGAAAAGCGCGAAAAGGCGGCTTTCTTTGCATCTGTGGCTGAAATAATCGATGAGCCTAAGCTGGCAAAGGAACTTCTCGAAATGACAAAAATAAAGGATCAGACGTCATACTCCAAGCTGGAAGCCGTTGCCGGAACGGTCCAGGAAAAGGCAGAGTATATCCTCAAAAACAAGCTAAAATTCGACGAGATAATCGAGACACGCAAGCTCACCGAACGCATCCAGTTCAAAGCGCCTAGCGATGCATTTGAAGATGGGCAGAAAAGTAAAAAAAGTGAAGGCAACAACGAACTAAGCCCAAAAACTCCCCGGTTTGCGACCTTTGACGACGATGTCAACCTGGGCGACAAGACGCTGCAGAATGCCTCTACCAGCCAGCAGAATGCGATCGCCAATGAGCAAAATGCCAAGGAAAAAGGGGAACAGAATAAAATTGCCAAGGAAAAAGTGGAACAAGCCGGGGGGCAATCCGAAGCAAAGGATGTGCTAATGGCGGCAATGAAAGATGCTGAAAACAAGACGAGCGAAGCAAAGAATGAATATGAAAATAGGTATAAAGCCTATCTTATGGCCAAGGAGGTCAAGCCTGGCGATCCACCCCAGCCTACGGGGCTTATAAAGCAAATGCTAGTGGAGGCAAATGATGCAAAGACAGATTTTGATAAAGCATACTATTCATCGATAGCAGAAGCTATCGGGGTTCAGAAACTGAAGCAAGGTGAATCAGTGAATGACTTTGTCCAGAGGGTCCAGGCAAAGATGGGCGATATCACGAAAAACAAGAAAGAGACGTAAAAATAAGGAACCTGAACAATGAAAAGGGCTAGCTCGTTTTCTCCCGCCGCAAGCTTTAAATCCCCTTCCCACCTTATTTTAACACTTACAAAGGGAGGGGTCAGGATGAAACAGAAGACAAACGCTATCTCTGAAGTTCCGCGCGCGCAAAAGGCATCGCCGATTGCGCGCTTTGCCAATAGGGCATGGTCGGCAGCAAAATTCCCGCTCATGGTGGCCGGGCTTGCAATAGTCATCGGCATGGCGGCTGCGCGTTACAATCCGTCATATTCGCAGAAGAAAGGCAAGGCACAGGTGCCAATCGCGCAGAGCGACTCATTGATTGCAAGCAGGGCAGCAGGCTTTGCCCAGGCGCACGCATCCAAGGCAGCAGGGGAAACAATCAAATTTCTCGAAGCCAAGAGAATAAAGCCCAGCTCCGAAATGGCAGACACCACGTTTGTGCGCTTTGAAGGCAGGGTGGTGCTGAACAAGTATGACATCATGAAGCTTGAGACCACTGGCACCACCAGGCTGAGGAGCTTCAGGCTGTACTTCGACAAGCCGACAAGCACGGTCTTCATCTTCGAAGTCCCGCAGTCCGCTCCGCAGATGGAGTAGTTTTCTTCTTTTCATTTTTCTTTTTGCCGCGAGTGGCAGCGCTTGGCGCTTCACTCAAGCAGCACCCGCACTTTCTTGGCCAGCCTCACAGGCACGCGCTCCAGGTAGCCATCCATCACCCGTCTGCGCACGGACTTTTTCAGCTCCAGGGCAAGCTCGCGGGAAAGCGGCTGCCTGAAATGCACAAAGTCAATGAGCGTTTTCTCAAGGTCGGAAACAGGCACCCAAAAGTCGCCGTATTTCACCATGTCAAAGCCGAAGAACATGCCCCTTCCAATGCGCCTCACAATATAGTTGCTTCCAAGGAACTCCCTCCTTCCTGCCCTGACTTTTCTCGGGGTGACCACCACCGGCACCGTTTCCTGCTCCCACAGGTTGCGAAGCGACAGGGCATCCTGCAATCCATAGTAAAATGGCTGGAATGCAAAGCCAACCACTTGTGTTTCCTGCCTGAATGTGTAGGCGCCCCTGCCAATCCTCTGCAGCTTCCCCTCTTTCAAAAGCTTGTGCACCATGAGGTTCTGGTATCCTGCTGAAAGGCGGCTGCCTGCAAAGAACAGCCTGATGTCGCGCGCGCAAAAAGCGGGCTCTTTCTCGAAGCGAAGCCGAAGCCTGGAAGTATAAGTCATCCAAACCGCCTCCGAAGCGCAAGCAGCATCTGCGGAACCGAAGGGACTGCGCCGGAATAGACAAGCGCGGATAGGTTTGCCTCGTCAAGCGGCGGCTTGAAACTGGAAAGGAGGGAAGATACTGCAGCTTTCGCTTCAGGCCTGCCCTCCACTCTTTCGCTCAGGTGGTAAATGTCATACAAATCCCGCACAAAGCGCCTGTTCTTGTATGCCGCTGCCTTCTCCACCACAAGCTCCTCGGGCGTTAAGCAAAGCACATCCATGCGCGAGCCGTTCATTTTCTCATATCTCGTTGCAGCCCCGCTTTTCTTCGCAGATGTGTTTATCTCAAGGCGCACCTCTGCCCCGCCGTCAGTTACCTTTGCGAAAATGAGATTCTCCGTCCTTTTGAGCTTGGATAGTGTTAGCGCGCGGGAAGACAGGATTTCCGAAAGCCCGTCGGCAATTTTGCCAGGGTGCGAGGAATACAGGTCCAAATCCTCTGAAAACCTGTTTCCTGAAAAACAGCGCCAAATCGCGGTGCCCCCATGGAAAACAAGCGCACCGTCAAGCGCGTACGCTGCCTCCATCACTTCGTCTTGCAGCCTGCCGACGCCTACATGCAGGCGCTTTTTCAGCCTTTTTTCAAGCGGGATGTCCATGTTTTATTTAAGCAACGAATATTATATAAATATATAAGATTGGTAATGTGCAATAACATGCTGCCGGCCGTGCGAATGCTCGCGCTAAGCGAGGTAAAAATAACAGCCGCGTTAATGCTTCCGCTAAGCAAAATAAAATTCACTGAATGTGTTTCCATCTTCTTTAGCGCTTCCGCTAAGGGTTGTAAAAATCACAATAGTAAAAGAGAGCGACCGATATTCACATGGAGTGAGCCATCCGTGCTTGCGCACGAATTGAATAATACGTTAAAACGGCTTTAGTAGCGACAGGCTGAATGCCTCGCGTAAGCTAAGCACTTACACCCTCGCCCTATCAAAGTCATCTACTATGACCGCCTACACCACCTAGTTTTGAGATTGACT
>Ga0247842_10006813_pt1 | contig 12709 bp, 16 predicted proteins | sample LaCruzMarch2015__3_FD_192411 | JGI IMG/M metagenome (GOLD analysis project Ga0247842, IMG submission 192411) | Freshwater microbial communities from meromictic Lake La Cruz, Castile-La Mancha, Spain - LaCruzMarch2015_19m | ecosystem: Environmental > Aquatic > Freshwater > Lake | place: Spain...
ATATTTTTAACGTGCAGCTATTTTGCCATAAAAATAAGAGAGTTAAAAAAGGAAAACGCCGGTATTCGGCGTCTTTTGGAAAAAAATGAGAAAAAGTTCGGCTGTTCAGAGCGGGAAAGGCACCGAATTTTAGAAGCCTTTTGGAATCTTAGAGAGGGGATTATTGTAATAGACGAAAGCGAAAGGATTTCTATGGCAAACCCCGGGGCAAAACAGATTTTAGGAATAAAATCTAAGGAAATCAAAGGGTTGTCTGCGCAAGAATTGTGCAGTTTGCCCAACCTAAAGCCCCTGCTTCCTTATTTTATTTCTTTCTCCGACATCGCTAAAACAGAGATAAAATTGAACAATCTTGTTATTGAAGTTTCCGTTGCCCAATTATTTTTTTCCGAAAAAAATATGGGACGAATGATTACTATAAAAGATAAAACTCAGGAAGTTCGTTTGGAAAGCGATAGAACCGATTTTGTCCTCTCTGCGGCGCATCAAATTAAAACTTCCGTCGCTTCGGCAAAGTGGTCGCTTAAGATGTTTTTATCCGGAGACTTCGGAAAAATCAGCAAAGAACAGAATAATATCATAGAGCGGTTGTATAAAAAAAATGAGGATTTAATTTTTTTGATTGACAGCCTGGTTGAGGCAACAAAAATAGAATCTGGCGCATACGTTTATAATAAAACCTTAGTTGATGTGGAAAAGCTTGTTCAGGGCTCGGTTTCATTATTCCAAGATAAGGTTAAAAGTAAAAAAGTGAGAGTGTTAATTGAAAAATCTTCTGGGCAGATGCCCAGAATTATGCTGGACAAGGAAAAAATGGAAGCTGTGATACAAAATCTTTTTGACAATGCTTTAAAATATACAAGCGCCGGCGGAAGCATTAAAGTTTCGTTGGGCAGCGACGGAAAAGAAATAAAATTTAAAATCAGCGATTCTGGAATAGGAATTCCTAAAAACCAGCAGCCTAAGATTTTTAGCAAGTTTTTTAGAGCAAGCAATGCAAACAAAATAGAGGCTGGGGGATCGGGTATAGGACTTTTTATTGCCAAGAGAATTGTTGAGGATCATGGCGGAAAAATTTGGTTTGAATCGGAAGAAAACAAGGGAAGCGCATTTTATTTTACAATACCGGTTGAATAATTTCTCTAAAGGTTATAGAATATAGTAAAAATACTAAAACGATCAAATTATGGCAAAAAATATTTTAATTGTTGAGGACGACGAGTTTTTACGAGGTTTGATAAACAAAAAATTGGCATCTGAAGGATTTAGCGTAATGTCTGCAATAGACGGGGAAGATGGAATAAAAAAAGCAAAAGAAGACAAGCCCGATTTGGTTTTGCTTGATTTGGTTCTTCCTAATATAGACGGTTTTGAGGTTTTATCAAAAATAAGAGAGGATGCAAGCATTTCAAAAACCCCGGTAATTATTTTGTCAAATCTCGGCCAAAAAGAAGACATTGATAAGGGAATGAAGCTTGGGGCAACCGATTATATAATAAAAGCGCAATTCACTCCTGAAGAGATAGTTGAGAGAGTTAAAAATGTTTTAAAATAATCTGTCGGGGAAGGGAGAATCGAACTCCCACCGTGCGCACCCCATGCGCATATCCTGCCGTTGGACCATTCCCCGTAATACTTCATATTACACCAAAACGTAAAAAAATAAACGCCCGCGAGGCGCTTATTTTTATTTTTGAGATTAAACTTTGGACATGCGCTTGATGCACTTTGCACAAGCAAGAGTTTTTTTGCCGGATGGCAAACGGACCCACTGTAAATTTGGGTATTTTCTGACTCTGGATGTTGGGTTGTATTTTCCTCTTAACTTTACAAGAGTAATCCCCATTGCAGAATGTTTTTTACAAATTGAACAAACTTTCTCGGCCATGATTTTAAGTTTAAAAATTTAATAATTCATTATAATACTATTTTCAAAAAAATACAAGTGTGATATAAATAAAGCATGGAGTTAGTAATTACAATATTCTCTTTAATTGTTTTGCTTTTTTCGGTGATAATTCACGAGCTTGCCCATGGCTATGTTGCTTTTTCGTTGGGCGACCCCACCGCAAAATACGAGGGCAGATTAACTTTAAACCCACTAAAACACCTAGATCCGTTTGGCTCTGTAATACTTCCGCTTTTGCTGTTGTTTGCCACCGCCGGCCAAGGGCCGATTTTTGGATGGGCAAAACCTGTACCAATAAATCCTTATAATTTAAGAGACCAAAAGTGGGGAACATTAAAAGTGGCAATTGCAGGGCCCGCAACCAATTTTTGTATAGCAATAATTTTTGGCTTGATTATAAGAGTTGTAAATTTACCGCAAACAGTCCCTTTTGTTGAATTGCTTGGCATTATCACGCTGTATAATTTTTTGTGGGGATTGTTTAATTTGGTTCCAATTCCTCCTTTGGACGGCTCGTGGATTCTTTTCAGATTTTTGCCCGATGGGGCAACCAGGGCTAAAATGTTTTTACAGCAGTACGGATTATTTATTTTAATCTTCTGCATATTTTTTGGAGGACTTACGGGCTTGGGTAATCTGGCCGGATGGCTATATAATATAGTAACCGGCACATCATTTTTTCTGATGTAGCCGATATTTATTGACATCACGCAAATTCTTTGCTAATATTGTTTTATTATGCCAACAATACACCAGTTAATAAAAAAGAACAGAAAAAATAAAAAAGGTATCAAAAAAACCGTTGCTTTGCATCGCGGTTTTAATGTTTTAAGAAACAGGCCAACTTCATACCCAGCGCCATTTAAAAGGGGAGTATGCATTAAGGTTTTCACACAAACTCCTAAAAAGCCTAACTCGGCTTTGAGAAAAGTGGCAAGGGTAAAACTTTCAAATGGTATGGAGGTTACAGCCTATATCCCAGGTGTTGGGCACAACCTGCAAGAGCACTCGGTTGTTTTGATAAGAGGCGGAAGGGTAAAAGACTTGCCTGGAGTGCGTTATCATATAGTAAGGGGAGTTTTGGATACTGCCGGAGTTGAGGGCAGGAAACAAGAAAGATCTAAATACGGAGCTAAAAAACCAAAAGCCTAAATTTTCAATTTACAATTTACAATTTTCAATCAATTTGAATTTAATCAATTTTTCAAATTTAAAATTTAATTATTTAGATTTGAATTCAAATTTCAAATTTAAAATTTCAAATTCACATGAGAAGAGCATATAAAAAACACAAAATCGCACCAGACCGCATTTATAATGATGTGGCAATTGCCCAGTTTATAAACAAGGTAATGAAAGACGGCAAAAAATCAACTGCCCAAAGAATCGTTTATGGCGCTTTTGATATAATAAAAGAACAAACTAAAAAAGAGCCTTTGGAAATTTTCAGGATTGCCATTGAAAACGCTTCGCCCCTTTTGGAGGTAAAGCCAAAAAGAATTGGAGGAGCCACTTATCAGGTTCCAATGGAAGTCAGGGGAGAAAGAAGGCTGGCCTTGGCAACAAAATGGATTTTGGACGGAGCCAGAGCAAAAAAAGGAAAACCAATGGCTGAAAAATTGGCTCAAGAATTTATTGATTGCTCAAACAATCAAGGAAACGCAATTAAAAAGAAAGCAGACACTCACAGAATGGCCGAAGCTAACAAAGCTTTCGCCCACTTCGCAAGATAAACATGGCTAGACAACATCCGTTAAATACATTAAGAAACATTGGTATTATTGCTCACATTGACGCCGGAAAGACTACTTTTTCGGAGCGTCTTTTGTTTTATACCGGAGTTTCGCACAAAATTGGAGAAGTTCACGAAGGAGACACAGTCATGGACTGGATGGTTCAGGAAAGAGAAAGGGGTATTACAATTACCTCTGCTGCTACAACAATGTATTGGAGAGACCACCAGATAAACCTGATTGACACCCCCGGCCACATTGACTTTACCGCAGAGGTGCAGAGATCGCTCCGCGTTTTAGACGGAGCCGTGGTTGTGTTTGACGGAGTTGCCGGAGTTGAACCTCAAAGCGAAACAGTGTGGAGGCAAGCAGACAAATATGCTGTGCCAAGAATTTGCTTTGTAAACAAATTAGACAGAATGGGTGCCAGTTTTGAAAAATCTTTTAATTCTATTTTATTGAAACTAACTCCAAATGCGGTGGCCGTGGCCATTCCAATGGGTTTGGAAGAAAAATTATCCGGAGTTGTTGACTTGATAAAAATGAAAGCCCTGTATTTTGAGGGCGAAAAAGGAATTCAGGTCGTTGAGAAGGAAATTCCGGCAGAATGGAAAGAAGAAGCCGAAACCTGGCACAAAAAAATGATAGAAAAAGTTGCCGGAGAAGACGATGCTTTGACAGAAAAGTTTTTGGAAGGAAAAGAAATTACAGTTGACGAAATAAAAAATGTTTTAAGAAAGTCAGTTTTGAATTATAAATTAGTTCCGGTTTTTTGCGGAAGCGCCTTAAAAAATAAAGGAGTACAGACAATTTTGGACGCAGTTGTAGATTTGCTGCCAAGCCCGCTTGATTTGCCAAGCCAAAAAGGAACAGACCCGAAAACAGGAGCTATAATAGAAAAGAAATCATCGGACACAGAGCCCTTTTCGGCTTTGGTTTTTAAAATTGCCACAGACCCTTATGTAGGAACTCTGACTTTTTTCAGAGTATATTCCGGATTTTTAAATAAGGGAAGTTATGTTTTAAATGCAAACACAGGAGAGCAAGAAAGAATTGCCAGAATTTTAAGAATGCACGCAGATGAAAGGCAGGAGCTGGATGTTATTTATGCCGGAGAAATTGGGGCTACCGTGGGCTTGAAAGCCACCAGCACCGGCCACACATTGTGCGACAAAGACCACCCTGTTATGTTGGAAAAAATTGTGTTTCCAGAACCTGTTATCGGAATTAGAGTTGAACCAAAAACAAAAGCTGACCAGGAAAAGCTTATTATGTCTATTAGGAAGCTTACCGAAGAAGACCCAACTTTCAGGATTAAAGAAGACATTGAAACCGGAGACACTGTTATTTCTGGAATGGGAGAATTGCATTTGGACATTATTGCAGACAGATTGAAAAGAGAATTTAAGGTTGAAGCCAATTACGGCAAGCCACAGGTGGCTTACAGGGAAACAATTTTGTCTGAAGCCAATGGAGAAGAAAAATATGTCAGGCAGTCTGGAGGAAAAGGACAATACGGACACGTTTTATTGAAGGTAAAACCAAAAGAAAGGGGAGCGGGTTTTGAGTTTATTGATGAAATTAAAGGAGGATCTATTCCAAAAGAGTTTATTAAGCCGGTTGAAAAAGGAGTTGTTGAGGCGTTGGATAAAGGAATTGTGGCAGGATACCCGATGGTTGATGTTGAGGTTACATTATATGACGGAAGCTATCATGAAGTTGACTCATCAGAATTCGCCTTTAAAATTGCGGGATCCATGGCTCTTCAAAAAGCAGCCAAAGCAGCCAAGCCTGTAATTTTGGAACCGGTTATGAAAGTTGAAATTGTAACTCCGGAGAATTTCTTTGGCCAAGTTATTTCTGATGTAAGTTCAAGAAGAGGACAGATAAAAGAAACATCAGAGAGGGTTGGAATGAAAGTTATTGACGCATTTGTGCCATTATCAGAAACATTCGGTTATGCAACGTCGTTGAGGTCATTAACAGAAGGAAGAGCAAGCTTTACCATGGAATTTGACAGGTATGACCAGGTTCCGGCCAACATAGCTCAAGAAATTATAGACGGCAAACGCCAATAAATCTAAATTTAAAAGAGCGGAAGCCGGGCTTCCGCTCTTTTGTTGTAAAAAAACAGCCCGCGCGATGCGCTGGGCCTGGTGTGCGGGTATTCGCTCACACGTGTCTGAGCGAATTTGGTTTACGGCGGACTAGTCGCCGGCGGTTCGGGTTTTTCTTCTACGGGAACCGAAGGTGGCGCTTTGTGCAATTCGGTGGGCAATGGATTGCCAAAGACAATCCGGGCGGGCATGAAGAGCATCAAGAACTCCGAGCCGGACTGCAGTGTTGCCACTGGCCACAGGCCCCGGCTAATCATGTCTTTGATTGTATCAAGCGCCTGGCTTTTGCCAAACGCTGATTTTTCAACGAACTCGCTCACGGTGTTCTCCTTACTTAGTGGGGCAGATTACGCTCCAGACTTCTCTGGAGTGATTCGGTGCGGGGCAGGGGTGGCGGGGCGGGTGTCCAATCACCGGTGTCCTCTAGACCGGCGATAGGACAGCGTCTGAGATTGGGTAGGTCATACCGATCCACTTCCGGAATTTGCTCCAGGCGCACATCCCGGTTCAGTGCGAAACCGTTGCAGTTTTCCAGGAGCCTGAGTCTTGAGAACGCTCCGCTCATGGTCAGTGCGGATACAAAGCCTCGGCATCGTGTCTCGTCGCCGACGTACACGAGGAACGTCTTGCGCAGGGCGAAGTACAACCAAGTTAGCACCTGCACGGCCAGCAGAACGAAAATCACACTCTGGTAAATTTCCACCTCGGTCATGACAGTTCTCCTTGTTTGGGTTGCAGAACAACGTAACGTTTGGATAAATAGTACCAATACGACACCAGTTTGTCAATAAATTTGACACGAGTCTTTGAAGTGCTAATATGAATATATAAAATAAAAAATATGTTGGATAAAAACGACATCGGCCAAATAAAGGAGTTGCTAAAGCCACTAGCTACTAAGGAGGATTTAAAAAGAGAAATAGGGAATGCGACAGACGGCTTGGCTGTTATGATAAATAAAGCTTTTAATGAAAACGAAAAAAAGATGGCAGAAGGCTTTAAAATGATAAATAATAAATTAGATAAAAAGTTGGAAAAATCAGAGGGAATAAAAGTTATAAAAGAGGCGTTGGCGATAGAATAATAAATAACAAGGCAAATTTAAAAAGGTTTAAGGGTCAAGGCATTGACTTTATTTTAATAGTATAATAAGATAGACTTAATATTTTAAAAATAAAAAGTAATTAAAACTTGCGCTCCTGGCAAATGGAGGCAAGAAAAAATAAAAAATGGCAGCAGAAAAATTCGAGAGGTCAAAACCTCACGTAAACATTGGTACCATTGGCCACGTAGACCATGGAAAAACCACATTGTCAGCAGCAATCATGAAAGTTTCAGGATTGCGCGGATTTAAGCATTCAGAAAAGAACGTTGACCAAATCGACGCTTCTCCTGAAGAAAAAGCAAGAGGGGTGACGATTTCTATCACACACTTGGAATGCGAAACTCCAAAAAGGCACTATGCTTTAATTGACTGCCCGGGACACGCTGACTACATTAAAAACATGATTACGGGAGCTGCCCAAATGGACGGCGGAATTTTGCTTGTTTCTGCTCCAGACGGCCCAATGCCTCAAACCAAAGAACACATTCTTTTGGCCAGGCAGGTTGGATTGCCATCATTGGTTGTGTTTATGAACAAATGCGACATGGTTGATGACCCCGAAATTTTGGACTTGGTTGAATCAGAAATTAGAGAACTTTTAAAGAAAAATAAATATCCGGGAGATGAAACTCCTATTATAAGAGGTTCAGCTTTGAAAGCTTTGGAAGCAACATCAGTTGATGACCCGGCAGTCAAGCCAATTGTTGAATTGATGGATGCTTGCGACAACTATATTCCAGAGCCAAAAAGAGAACTGGACAAACCTTTTGCAATGGCAGTTGAAGACGTTTTCTCAATTGAAGGAAGAGGAACAGTTGCAACCGGCAGAATTGAAAGGGGAGTTATCAAACAAAACGATGAAATTGAAATAGTTGGTATCAGGCCTACACAGAAAACAGTTGTTGTTTCAGTGGAGATGTTCCAAAAATCTTTGGATCAAGGACAGGCCGGAGACAACGTTGGTCTTTTGTTGAGAGGTCTGAAAAAAGAAGACATTGAAAGAGGACAAGTTTTGTGCAAACCAGGATCAATTACTCCTCATACAGAATTTGAGGGTGAAGTCTATGTTTTGTCAAAAGAAGAGGGCGGAAGGCACACACCATTTTTTACCGGGTACAAACCCCAGCTTTATATCAGAACTTCTGATATAACAGGAGAGGTAACCTTGCCAGCTGGAACGGAAATGGTAATGCCAGGCGACACTGCAAATTTGACAGTTAAACTGATTGCTCCAATTGCTTTGGAGGAAAAAGGAAACTTTGCCATCAGAGAAGGAGGCAAAACAGTTGGAGCTGGCGTTGTTACTAAAATAATAAAGTAAATTCTGATGCCCGCCAAAAAAACCACTATCACTAAAAAGAAGCCTGTAAAGAAAGACGCCGAAGTAAAGCAAACTCCGGAATTAAAACAAAGGCTCAGAATAAAGTTGAAGGCCTATGACCACAAAATCATAGACAATTCAGCTCGCCAGATAATTGACATAGCAAATCGTTACGGAGCCGAGGTTATTGGCCCCGTACCATTGCCAACAGAGATTTTAAAGTTTACGGTAAACAGGTCAACCTTTGTCCACAAGAATGCAAGAGAGCAATTTGAGATGAGAGTTCATAAAAGAATAATTGATATCGTGGCTCCAAACGCCGAGATTATTGAAGCCTTGAGAGATTTGAATTTGCCGTCAGGTGTTGACATTACAATAAAAATTTAGTAGCATACTTTATTAGACAATAGTTAACTTGCTGCCTCCGCTCAGCGGAGTCGAGCTAACAACATTGCCACGAAAAATCGGGCAACAGCCCGTTTTTTCATTAAGAAGGAAAAATGAAATACATATTAGGCCAAAAATTAGGAATGTCCCAAATGTTTGATAAGAATGGAAAAATGACTCCGGTCACTTTAGTTTTGGCTGGGCCATGCTATGTCTTGCAAAGAAAGAATAAAGAAAAAGACGGATATGAAGCCATGCAGATTGGTTTCCAAAAGATTCTGAAAAAGAACAAAATTGGAAAATCAATGAAGGGCAAGGAATATAAGCATGTTATAGAGTTTCCGGTTGCAGAGAAATTGAACGAAGTCGGAAACGAAATAAGCGTAGCAATTTTTCAGGAAGGGGATAAGGTAAAAGTTTCAGGAATGTCCAAAGGAAAGGGATTCCAGGGCGGAGTAAAAAAGCACGGATTTTCCGGCAGAAACGCAACTCATGGAGTAAAACACGAACACAGAACAATCGGTTCTACTGGTTGCCGTTTTCCTCAACACGTTATGAAAGGAAGGAAAATGCCCGGAAGAATGGGTTATGACAGAATTTCGGTTAAAAATTTAAAGATTGTAAAAGTGGACGCAGAAAATAATGTCTTGGCAATAAAAGGCGCCATTCCAGGATATAACGGAACAATATTAGAAGTTCGCGGATAAACAAAAAAATGAAAGCTGATTTATACAATTCAGAAGGAAAGGTAATTGACGAAATCAATTTGCCAAAAGAAATCTTTGAAGTAAAATTCAATGCTGATTTGGTTCACCAAATCGCGGTTTCCCAAATGGCAAACAAGAGGCAAATTACCGCTCATACCAAAAATAGAGGAGAGGTGAGAGGAGGAGGTAAAAAGCCATGGAGGCAAAAAGGCACAGGCAGAGCAAGGCATGGATCATCAAGATCTCCTATATGGAAAGGGGGAGGAGTTACCTTTGGTCCAAGGAATGATAAAATTTATGAGAGGGAAGTTCCGAAAAAAATGAGGAGAAAAGCCTTATTTATGATGCTTTCTGAGAAGGCAAAAAATAAGCAAATTTTGGTGTTAGACGAGTTTTTAATGAAAAGTCCTAAAACAAAAGAGGTGGCAAAAATTTTGGCAAAACTTCCTTCAAAAAATCAGAGTTTATTGGTTGCTTTGCCGGAAAACCACAAAAACACGATGTTATCAGCAAGAAATATTAAAAAAACAGAGGTTTTGGAAGCAAGAAATTTAAATGTGCTTGAATTATTGAATCATAAATATTTATTGCTGACCAAGGAGGGTGTGAAGACAATTAAAGAAACTTTCAATAAATAAACATGGCGCTTTTAGACTTTTTAAAACGCAAGGAGGAAGTAAAGAAAGCGAAACCTGCAAAAACAGCAGAGAAAGTTTCAACTGCAAAAAAAGCTGAAAAGAAACCCGTTGCCGTTGAAACAAAAAAAACAGAAAAATCTGGAGCAAAAGGATTTTCATACGCTATTGTAAAAGAACCGCACATTTCTGAAAAGGCCACATATTTAGCCGAAGTTAACCAATATATTTTTAAAGTAAATTCAAACACAAACAAATCAGAAATCAAAAAATCAATTGAAGGAATTTACGGAGTGAATGTTTTGTCTGTAAATATAATAAAAATTCCGCACAAAAAGAGAAGAATCGGCAAGACAGAAGGTTTTAGAAAGGGATACACAAAAGCAGTTGTAAAAATAAAGGAAGGACAAAAAATAGAAATTTTGTAACATGAAAGTTTATAAACCAACAACACCATCAAGGAGGGGAATGACGGGAATAGATTTTTCGCAGCTTTCCAAAAAGAGGCCCGAAAAGAAACTTTTAAAATACGTGAAAAGAAGTGTAGGAAGAGCAAGCTCCGGAAGAATTTCGGTAAGGCACAAGGGGGGGGGAGTAAAAAAGCTTTACAGAATTATTGAATTTTCACAAACAAGGATTAATCTTCCTGCAAAAGTTATTGCTTTAGAATATGATCCAAACAGGACAGCTTTTATTGCATTAATAGAATACTCAGACCTGCCTAGCGTCAAGGCTGGCAAGCAAAAGCAGTATATTATTGCTCCGCAGGGATTAAAAATTGGAGACGAAATTATTTTTGCCGAAAAAGCTCATTTATCAGCCGGCAATAGGACACTGCTGAAAAACATTCCTGTTGGAACAATGGTTTATAATGTTGAATTGGAGCCTGGAATGGGAGGAAAAATTGTAAGGTCAGCCGGCTCGTCAGCCCAGGTTTTAGCCCAAGAAGAAGAATATACAAGTTTAAAAATGCCCTCTACAGAAATTAGAAAATTCAGGGGAGAATGTTTCGCGACAATTGGAATGGTTTCAAACCCTGAAAACAGATTTTATACACTTGGAAAAGCGGGAAAATCAAGATTAAAGGGAAGAAGGCCGCATGTCAGAGGTTCTGCCATGAACCCGGTTGATCATCCACATGGAGGAGGAGAAGGAAGACAGCCAATTGGATTGAAGCATCCTAAAACTCCTTGGGGAAAGCCGGCATTAGGCGTTAAAACAAGAAATAGGAATAAATGGTCAAATAAGTTAATAATTCAAAGAAGAAAGAAATAAACCATGTCAAGAAGTCTAAAAAAAGGACCATATGTAGACGAAAAGTTGCTAAGCAAGGTTTTGAACTTAAGGAAGGATGAAAAGGTTATTATAAAAACCTGGGCAAGGCATTCTACAATATCTCCAGAAATGGTGGGACATACGTTTGGAGTCCATAACGGAAAAGAGTTTGTTCCGGTTTTTGTTTCAGAAGATATGGTTGGACATAAATTGGGAGAGTTTTCGCCATCAACAAAATTCGTAAGGCATGGAGGAAAAATGCAGAGAGAAATTGAAGCAGGAGCAGAACAAAAAGAAGCCGTAAAAGTAACAGCAGAAGTAAAACCAGCAGCTAAAAAGTAACATAGAATATGAAAGTCAAAGTTGAATTAAACAATTTAAGGACAGCTCCAAGAAAAGTAAGATTGGTTGCTGACATGGTAAGGGGAAAGAAGGTTCAAGATGCCCAGGCAGTGCTTTCGTTTACTGTAAATAAGCCCGCAGGAAGCATTTTAAAACTTTTGAATTCAGCCATTGCCTCAGCAAAGCACAACCTAAAATTAGAGGAATCAAATTTGTTTGTTTCTGAAATTTTTGTTGACGAAGGTCCGAAATTGAAAAGGTGGCACCCAATGTCCAGAGGAAGAGCATATCCAATTATTAAAAGAACATCGCATATTACATTGGTTTTGTCTGAATTAAATCCGACAATTGCGCCCGTTAAAAATTCAACCGAGGTAAAAGCAAATAAACCAGAAATTGAAAAACCGGCAAAAAAGGCAACGGTCAGAAAACCGAGAGCAGTAAAAACTATAAAAGCAAAGAAATAAGCTATGTCACACAAAGTTCACCCAAAAGCATTTAGAATAAAGGGAATTGAAGATTGGAATATCCGCGGTTTTTATGGCAAAAAAATGCCTCAGTATCTTGAGGAAGACATTTTGGTAAAAGATTTTTTAAGAAAAAAATTGCACGAAGCATCGGTTGCCAATATTATAATTGAACATTCTTCAAATAAACTGAATATTGTTATTGAAACTGCCAGGCCGGGTTTGGTGATTGGCAGGGGCGGAGAAGGAGCAGAAGCTTTGAAAAAAATAATAGAAAATAAAATTCAGGATAACAGAAAAAGAAACCGCCTTTTAACAGAAACAAAGAAAGAAATTAAAATTGAAATAAGAGAAATCAAGAATCCATGGATTTCAGCTGCTTTAGTGGCGCAAATGGCTGCTCAACAGATTGAAAAAAGAATTCCATTCAGGCAAGTTTTGAAAAAATCCATTGAAAGAGTAATGTCTAACAGGGAAGTAAAAGGCATAAGAATGGAAGTTGCCGGAAGATTGAACGGAATTGAAATTGCAAGGCGCGAATGGCTGGCCCAAGGAAGGCTTCCAAGAAACACCTTGAGGGCAGACATAGATTATGCATTAGACGAAGCGCATTGTACTTATGGAAAAATTGGAATAAAGGTTTGGATATATAAAGGAGACAAATTTGAATAAATACTATGGGAATATTAATGCCGAAAAAAGTTAAACACA
>Ga0247842_10006821_pt1 | contig 12689 bp, 4 predicted proteins | sample LaCruzMarch2015__3_FD_192411 | JGI IMG/M metagenome (GOLD analysis project Ga0247842, IMG submission 192411) | Freshwater microbial communities from meromictic Lake La Cruz, Castile-La Mancha, Spain - LaCruzMarch2015_19m | ecosystem: Environmental > Aquatic > Freshwater > Lake | place: Spain...
AGCTCCGGTAACACAACGCTAGATGTCAACATCGGCACGCTGCAGGCAGGCCCCTCTCACAGCATCTGCCTGGTCACATTTGACGTGCTAATAACCAGCCCCCTCCCGGACGATATCAGCACAATATCCAACTACGGCACGGTAACAGCTACCGGCATCAATAAAAAAACGGATGACCCCAATACAGCAGCCAGCCCGGATAACACTGATACCATGGTCTATGCACAACCGGTCATCTATGCCACCAAAACCGATTCTTTAGTCAACGATGTAAATAATAACGGCATCGCCGAGCCGGGCGACACAGTCCAGTATACGATCAATATCTCCAATACCGGCACTACAGCGGCGACTTCGGTGGTCTTCACCGACCCCATCACCAGTAACATCTCTCTGACGGGTTATTTAACGGTTCCGCCGGGTAGCAGCATTGTTTCTGGAAGCGTTGCTGACGACCCGTCAGTTGAAGTTAGCATCCCAACAATAAATGTGGGCGATGATTTATCCATAGTATTTCGCGCAACCATAGATAACCCTCTGCCCGCAGGCGTAAACCACATTTCCAACCAGGGATACGTCAGTGGAGCCAACTTCTCCGAAATTTCCACCGATGATCCCCGCACTGATTTAAAGAACGATGCCACCGGCACACCTGTGACAGCAATATCATTCGTAGAACCTTACAAGACTTGGGCCTTAACAATAGACGCGGACAATAACGGATATCCCAGTCCAGGTGACACACTGACATATTCAGTAGTTATCGAAAACACCGGCGGCCAGAACGCCTCCGGTGTGGTCTTCAACGATATCCCTGATGCCAACTCCGTCCTCATAGCAGGCAGCGTTACTACTGACCTGGGCGTGGTAACGTTGGGCAACGGCAGCGGCGATAACAGCGTACTGGTCAATGTCGGTAACCTGCCCGGCGCGCACGGCAACGCAACTATCACCTTCCGCGTAAAAGTCAACAGCGTATTGCCCACCGGCGTCAGCTATCTTTCCAACCAGGGCTTCGTATCCGGGACCAACTTCCCCAGCGATCCTACGGATGACCCCAAAGACGATTCCTACGATAACCCGACTATTACCCCACTGACGGCCTCACCATTTATCAGGGCAGCTAAATCCTATCAACTCAGCTACGATGCTAATAATGACGGGTTGCCAGGCCCGGGCGATAACCTCACATACATAATCGATATCGTCAACAACGGCAACCAGAACGCCTCAGGCGTGAATTTCACCGATACGCCCGGTTCCAATACCACGCTCTTCGCAGGCAGCGTTACCACAAGTCAGGGATTTATCAGCCACGGCAATACCAGCGGAGATACCAGCGTAGAAGTCAACCTGGGCACGTTACTGGGCGGAGGGGGCTCTGCCACGATCAGCTTCACGGTGACGATTGATAGCGGCGCTGCGGACAGCGTCTCCAACCAGGGCAACGTAGCCGGGGGCAATTTCACCCCTGCCCTCACCGATGATCCAGGTACCACCAAGCTCGGTGATGCCACCGAGACGTACCTGGCAACACCGGTACTGACTCCTTCACTGCACGTCACAAAGGCTGCTATCCTTGCAATCGACGCCGATAAGACCGGCTTGCCCAGCCCGGGAGATACGATCCAATACATAATTACTATAAACAACACGGGCAATGGACCTGCACAAAATATAGTATTCACAGACACACCTGATCCCAATACTACACTGGTGGCGGGCAGTGTATCAGCCACGCAGGGTGGAACTGTCGTTTCAGGAAATACGGCGGGCAATAACGTTGTAAGCGTAAATATCCCCACACTGCCGGGTGGTTCCGCTCACAGCGTCTGCCTGGTGACCTTCAATGTAAAGGTCAATAACCCATTCCCAGCAGGTGTCAGCAATGTCTCAAACCAGGGCCTTATCTCAGGCGATAATTTCGACGATGTCCTCACAGAAGATCCGGGTATTACAGGTGCGCCGGGCACTCCCACAATCACCACAATATATCCCGGAACCACTCCACCACCCACACCACCCACATCGACTCCTCAGCCTGCAGTAGATCCCACTTCGATGTTACCCATACCCTCACATTCCTCCACCATAGCCGCCGGAAGTAAAAACTGGCCGCTACAGCCATCCACTGACCAGACGTCCGCGACGAAGGGCAAGCCCGTCGACCTGCCTTCCTTTAGAACCAGCAACCTCGTAATAAATGAAACGGAAGATGGGCACGTAATCTACGTGGACGTCACAAACACAGGAAAAGCGGCGGGTACTTACACCCTAAATCTAAAAATAAACGGGTATACCCACGAGGTGAAGTATCTCAGGTTAAACCCCTCCGCATCCGGACATGTAGAATGGCTTATCAGCAGAGATGAACCGGGGACTTATACCGTGGAAATCGACGGGCTTTCAGGTACCTACTATGTAGATGGGTTGAAAGGCGCAAACCGGTTGATCAATCCTGATATTGTCCTGGTGATTAGCATGTCACTTATCCTGGCTTCACTATTGCTCGTCGTGTTTTACGTCTGGAGAAGGCGGCAATACTGGTAAAGCTAATCCTGTTGGTTTCAGGGGTATCAGCCGACGTATGCCTCAAACTCTTCAAAGAAAAGGGCTTCTGCTTCACAGTAGGCATGTAATAACGAACTGTTTTCGCTCCCAACCCTGTCATCATCCGTCCTTACCGGCGACTGTCCCGCTTATTGACTGCAGCCGACTGATGTGATAACGTGTGGTCTAATACTGTAGGGGTGTTTGTATGATGATGTCAAGAGCGGTGAACACCGCACTAGCCCTGATACTGCTGTTATCGATCTTAATCCATGCGATCAATTTCCAGCAGGTTTTTGCAGCGGCGGAAGACTTTGTGGTAACCAGCACCAGTGACGAAGACGTGAGGGGCACCCTGCGCTATGCCATCAAATGGGCAAATAACCATCCGGGCACAATCACATTCAACATTCCCACATCCGACCCGGGCTACTATACTGAAAACGCCACAAGCCACTGGTGGCGCATACTTATAAATGACCCACTTCCAACCATAACCAGGGCCAACGTCTATATCGACGGTTCTTCGCAACCCGGAAACACGAACCCGGGCCAGGTTGGAACAGGCGGCACCGTAGGGACCCCGGGCGTTACATTGCCAATGTACAACAGACCTGAGATCGAGATAACGCCCAAGGAAATAGCGCACACATCCATCGGATTCATGATCACCGCGGACAACGTAACCATCAGGGGAATGGCCATTTACGGTTTCGGCGGAGAAGGAGCGAGCATCACCAACGCGCAGGTGAGGGTCGGCTCTAACGGCTACCGTGCCACTATCGAGAACTGCCTGATCGGGGTACGCGCCAACGGGGCCGATCCGGGCTACGACTCAAAAAGCGCCGGCATATCCCTCAGCAACATGACCTCAGGCACGGTGAAAAACAACTATATCGGCAACAACATAATGGGCATCTATTTCTCCGGGGCCAGCAACTGGACCATTTCGGGCAACGAGATATTCCAGAACGCCCTGCGCTACTCATCCTACGACGGCATGGACCTGGCCTCCGGCACCAAAAATATCAGCGTGACCGGCAACCTCATACGGCAAAGCGGTGGGACAGGCATAGACTCGTACAACGGTGTGGGCCCTTTCACTATCTTAAATAATACAGTTATAAAAAGTGGCGCGGCCAGCGGGAACGAGAAGTGCGGCATGCGCATATTCGGTAGCGGCAGCAAGATAACCGGGAACATAGTGACCGAGAACGGTGGGGCGGGCATCATCGTACCCCCGCTTTTCGGGACCATATACTCGGACAACAATACGATCAGCCAGAATTCCTGCTATTCCAACGGCGGGCTGGGCATCGACCTGATACGGCTGGGTAGCTCCAACGACAGGGGCGACGGCGTGAATTTCAACGACGGCATTTTTATTGATACCTGGGGCAACAGGGGAATAGATTTCCCCATCCTGACCACGACCAGCCTGGCAGGGAGCACCCTCAACATGGCAGGATACCTGGGAACAGATAATGCAAGCACCACCTTTAAAAATTGCAGGCTGGAATTCTTCACGGCTGCTACCGACCCCACCGGCTACGGCGAGGGCAGGACGTACCTCGGTTATTATGACATGTTGGGCAGCAATAATAGCTTCAGCTGTTCACTGACCGTCAGCGGTTTATCGGAGAACGCGTCGATCACGGCTACCGCAACGGCGACGGGCAGCAAGAACGATACCAGTGAATTCAGCCTGTGCCGCCAGTTGCAAACCATTGACAACCCGGTGCTCTCGCTACAAGTAACTCCACCCGCCTACGGCTACGCCGGCCAGAGCGTTACTTACAGCGGGTCGGTGCACAATGTCAGCGCCAGTACAGCATATAACAATGTCCTCACTTGGCAACTGCCGGCGGAGTTCACCTACCTCAGTTCCAGCGGCGGGACCTACCATGCCGATACGCACACGGTTACCATCGCGGTTCCTACCATCACTGCAGGCCAGGAGATTACCGGTTGGGTAACCGTGGCTATAAGCTCATCTGTCCCCGACGGCACAATTGTGACCGCCGGATCATCACTCACCTGGCAAAACAGCTTCGGCAACCCGCTCGGACCGGTCAACCACAGTTCAAGCATCGTGGTCTACTGCACACCCCAGCTTACCACACAGCTTTTCCCACCTACCTACGCCTTCGCAGGTGAAAACGTCCTATACACGGGCGTCCTGCATAACTACAGCAGCGGCACAGCTGTTACTACCGTGTTAAAATTCGAACTTCCCGCAGGCATGTCCTTCGTCAGCGCCTCACAGGGCGCTGTAGTCAGCGGACAGAATGTAACCTTCAACTTAGGCAATATCACGCCGGGATCAGACATGTCCGGCAGCATGACCGTACTCGTCGATGGTGCGACACCGGACGGAACAGTACTGCAGATGGTAACACTGCTGTCGTGGTACGACGCTGCCGGTAACTATTACGGACCCCAGCAACGCTAGTATGACCTGACCGTATACCAGCGCCCTCAACTCACCATCACCAAGGAGGGCCCGCCCGAGGCTGTCATCGGCTCCACTTATACCTTTACCGGGACACTGTCCAACGTCGGCAAAGGACCGGCCGAGAGCGTAGTCCTGGTCGATTACCTGCCCGCCGGCCTGACATTCGTAGGCTCCAGCCACAGCGCCGTTTACAATCCCGGCGACGGCACGGTCACCTGGACGCTGGGCAGTGTGGGCAGCGGCGTTTCCATACCGGGCTGGATAAGCGTGCATGTGGATGATGCCACGCCAAACGGCACTCATTTTATTAACAACATCCAGGCCAACTGGACCGATAACCTGACCCCCCATACCCACTATGGGCCGGTATCAGCCTCGAAGGAGATCACGGCCTACAGCAGCCCGCAACTGACAATAACCAAGGAGGGCCCCGACGAGGCCACTGTCGGCTCCTATATCACCTTCACCGGGAGCCTGTCCAACGTGGGAGGCTTGCCTGCCGCGAATACCGTCCTTGTAGACTACCTGCCTGCAGGGCTGACCTATGTCGGATCCAGCCAATCGGCTGTCTATGATCCTGTGGCGCGGACCGTCACCTGGCAGATCGGGCCCCTGGGCGCCGGCGCCGTCATGCTGGGCTGGGTAACGGTGCAGGTGGACGGTTCTGTCCCCAACGGGGCGCGCCTGACCAATACCTTCGGAGTGACCTGGAAGGACGCCGGTGGAAACAGCTTCGGACCCGCCACCGCCGACAAGCAGGTCATCGTCCATACCAATCCTCTGGTTTCAATAAATAAGACAGGGCCCGTATATGGCAGGCCTGGCGGCGAACTCACCTTCAACATCAGCCTGACCAATTTCGGAGGCCTCAACGCGCAGGACATCACGCTGGTGGATACCCTGCCCGACAAGTACTCTTACGTAAGCTCCACCCCGGCCGGCACTCACAGCGGCGGCAACATTTCCTGGAACTTAGGCTCACTTTCTCCGGGGGCCAATACAACCGTATCCCTGACCGTGCTGGTGGATGAAAGCACGGCCGACCGAACCCCGCTTTCCAACGGCGCCATGGTGACCTGGAAGGACCCGGCGGGTAATACCTTCGGCCCCAACAGCAAATCACTTACCACAACCATCTATTCGTACCCTGTAATAACCATAACCAAGGAGGGCCCGCCTGAGGCTGTTATCGGGTCTACTTACAAATTCACCGGGACCCTGACAAATGCCGGAGGCGGCCCGGCTGAAAACGTCACTCTGGTTGATTACCTGCCCACCGGTCTCACCTTCGTCGGCTCCAGTCACAGTGCCGTGTACGATGCGACAGCCGGGACGGTCACCTGGCAACTCGACAGGATGAGCAGCGGCAGTTCGATACCGGGCTGGATAAGCGTGCACGTGGATGACACCACGCCCAACGGCACACATTTTATCAACAACTTCCGGGCCACCTGGGAAGATGACCTCGGAGTCTCCTACGGCCCTGTCTCGGCCTTCAAGGAGATAACCGCCTACAGCAGCCCGCAACTGACCATAACCAAGGATGGCCCCGACGAGGCCACCGTCGGCTCCTATATCACCTTCACCGGCGCGGTTACCAACGTCGGCGGCCTGCCCGCCGAAAACGTCGTGCTTGTTGATTACCTGCCCGTGGGTTTGACTTTCATCGGCTCCAGCCACAGCGCCGTTTATGACCCTTCAGCCCGCACGGTCACCTGGCAACTCGGCCAGGTTGCCAGCGGCGCCGCCATGCCCGGCTGGATCACCGTGCAGGTGGATAACTCCCTACCCAATGGCAGCCAGCTTACCAATACCTTCATGGTGAGCTGGAAGGACGGCGACGGCAACAGCTTCGGACCTGTCAGCGCCAGCAAGAAGGTCACAGCCCGCACTAACCCGTTGCTCTCGATAAATAAGACCGGCCCAGCATATGGGAGGCCGGGCAGCAACCTCACTTTCACCATCAGCGTTGCAAATGGCGGAGGCCTGAATGCGCAGAACGTGACCCTTACAGATACGCTGCCCGACAAGTACTCCTACGTAAGCTCCAGCCCGGCCGGCAGTCACAGCGGCGGCAACGTCATCTGGAACCTGGGCACACTGGCACCGGGTACCGGCGCTTCCGTCTCTCTCACTGTACAAGTTGACGGCAGCACCGCCAACGACACATCGCTTGCTAACGGCGCTAATGTGACATGGAAGGACCCGCAGGGCAACACCTTCGGCCCGGCCGGTTCATTGTTAACGACGACTATTTATTCTATTCCCCACCTGGTGGTAACCAAGTCCGGGCCGGCCACGGCCAACCCGGGTGATAACTGCACCTACAGCATCGAGGTAAGAAATGTGGCCGACCACAATGCTATCGACACGGCCGTGTTCGACATAATTCCTTCCAGGATGAGCTATGTCAGCAGCGACCCGGTTGGCGACAATAGCACGGGCCCTGTAATATGGCCGCTCGTGAATATAGACGCCGACAGCACCCGCACCTTCTCGGTCACCCTGCACGTCGACCACGAACTGACACAGGATACCGTCCTGACCGATACCGCCATGGCCACCTGGCACGACGAATTCGGAGAAGATTACGGGCCGGCCACAGGCAGTTGCAGCACTAGTGTAACGCCCTTCCCCGAGCTGTCCGTCTCGCTGGCCGGACCTTCCAGCGGGCAGGTCGGCACTGCGCTCACCTTTACTGTCGGCGTAACCAATGAGAGCGATACTATGGCGGCCAGTAACGTTGTGGCCCAATTCATGATCCCATCGGGCTGCAGCTATAACAGCTCCAGCGACGGGGGCACAAATGCGGGAGGAACGGTTACCTGGAACCTCGGTGCACTATCCGCACTGGGCACAAGGCAGGTGACCGTTGTGATAACCCCCTCCACGGCGCCGCCGGGGTCAGATGTTATCTCAACCTCCGCAATGGCCTGGCAGTACCCTGCGGGCACGTCTCACGGTCCCAAATTCGCCAACACGACTACCTTCATCCTGCCAGCCCCGATACCTCCTACTCCACCTCCCACCCCTGAACTGTCACCACTGGATATGATGCCCGTGATGCCACGCTCATCAGGCACAGTAAACAGCGTTCCAAACCCATCACCCATGCAGCTCCCCTACATCTACCTCCAGAGCGCCAGCCTTTCCACAGCACGAGTAACGCCCAACAGCCCTGTGACTGTTACCGCCGTATTTGCCAATAAAGGCACGGTCAATGGCTCGATGGCTGTTAAGCTCTACGTGAACGGCTATAGCGAGGCGGCCCAGGGTGTGGCGCTGGCCAGCGGCCAGAGCCGGACAGTATCTTTTGATATAGTGAAGGCCGAACCTGGGCAGTACCAGGTTTACGTTAATGGCACGAGCGCAGGCAGCTTTACGGTGGAGGACACTTACAGCAGCGACATCGTCCTCACGGTGAGCCTGGCCTGTATACTGGCAGCACTTGTGCTGGGCACAATAATGATCATGCGCCGCAGGCGGGCCTATTATTAAACCGGCGCAGGGAGGCAGACATATGATGAGAGGAAGGTACTTCGTTCCGGCATGTTGCCTGGCGGCGATTTTGGCCATGGGATGCGCGGCCGAAAAGATACCGGCACCCGAACCGCAGGCTGCTCCGCCTGTAATAGTACCCGATACCATTATCCAACATCCCTCACTGTCAGAAGCCATCGAAAAAGCCATGCCCAGCGTGGTCTTTATCTACACGGAGAAAAACAAGCTGGTAGGCGGTAAGCCATCCTTCGAAGGCGGGTCCGGCGTCATACTGAGTCCCGAAGGCTACATACTTACCAACCGTCACGTGGTCGAGGATGCGAAAAAGGTGTGGGTCACGCTCTATGACAGGAGCACCTATGAGGCTGTATCGGTTTTTCCTGACCTGCTGATGGACCTGGCCGTGGTCAAGATAAATGCCGGCGGTTTGCCGGCGGCGCGGGTGGGCGACCCTGATAAATTGAAGGTGGGCGACTACGTGATCGCCCTGGGCAACCCCCTGGGGATGTCGCCGGCGGACGGCGTCGGCGCCGCCACATCTGGCATCGTAAGCAAGTTTGACTGCTCCTTCGTCATGCAGGGTGTACCATATTACGACATGATACAGACCGACGCCGCCATAAACACGGGCAACAGCGGCGGGCCGCTGGTAAACCTGGATGGTGAAGTGGTGGGTATCAACAGCGCCCATGCCCTTTTCGCCCAGAATGTGGCATTCGCCATCGGCATGAATACAGCAAAGCATGTGTTCGACGACCTGGTTGAGACAGGCAAGGTCGACCACCCCTATATAGGTATCATCGCCGAGGATATGAAGCCGCAATTTACCTCTAACACTATGAACGCACAGAGGCGTGTTATCATAACTAACGTGGAAGAGGGTACCCCCTCCGCTGCCGCCGGGCTGAAGTTAAAGGATATCATCCTGCGGTTCAACGGCCAAGAGGTCAATTCAGTATCTGAACTGACTAAGCTTGTATGGCGGATGGATGCCGGCGATGCTATCAAGATCACCTGTTTGCGCGGCGGAGAAACCGTAGATATTACGGTCGTCCTGGCAACCAGGCCGGACGACGAACCGATGGCCGAGCTTTAGCCGCGTAAAAGATATATAATAAGTCTCCGGAATTATCAGCCGGCTTAACGGGACCACCGTGGATTTAAACTTAATTTTCATCGGCTTCGTCATACTGGTTGCCCTGGCATTCGATTTCACCAACGGCATGCACGATGCCGCCAACTCCATCGCCACCGTCGTTTCCACCCGCGTTCTCTCCCCCAGGCTGGCCGTCGCCTGGGCGGCCTTTTTCAACTTCGCAGCATTCTTCATCTTCGGCACTGCCGTGGCCGTGACCATCGGCAAGGGTATGATCGATGTAAACTCCATCAACGAGACGGTCATACTGGCAGGCCTGATCGGGGCCATAAGCTGGAACCTGATTACATGGTATTTGGGACTGCCCAGCAGCTCCTCGCACGCACTCATCGGCGGCTACGCAGGGGCGGCCATCGTTAAAAGCGGCTTCGGTGTAATAATTCCGTCGGGCTGGTACGCCACATTGATTTTCATCGTCCTGGCCCCGGCCATCGGCCTTGTCCTGGGTTACCTGTTGAAAGTGTTCACTTCGTGGATGCTGCGTAATCAGCGGCCCGGCCCTGTCAATAAATGGTCGCGCTTGGCGCAGCTTTTTTCAGCCGCTCTCTACAGCCTGGGGCACGGGGGCAACGATGCGCAAAAGACCATGGGCGTAATCACCAGCCTGCTCTTCGCAGCAGGATTCCTCACAGAGTTCATTGTGCCGATATGGGTCGTGATAATTTCATATGCCGCCATTGCCCTGGGTACCCTGAGCGGCGGGTGGCGCATCGTAAAGACCATGGGTCAGAAGATCACCCGCCTGAGGCCCATCGATGGATTCTGCGCTGAGACGGCCAGCGCCTTCTCCATCTTCCTGGCCACGCACCTTGGCGTGCCGGTCAGCACCACGCATGTCATCACGGGGGCCGTCTCGGGTGTTGGTTCCGCCAACCGCTGGACCGCGGTCCACTGGGGCGTTACCCTGCGTATCGTGTGGGCATGGGTACTGACCATACCGGGGGCGGCAATAATCGCCGCAATCGCCTATTTCCTGCTGCAATCGATCATGGGAGGCGCCCTTTTCTAACCGCCGAAACAGTCACCCGGAAAAATGGCCGGCCGCGCCTGCCCGTTACCTGTTAAACCTTGCAGAAACCAGCTTGTAAATCTCAGCGATTACGATTATGGTCAATGCGCTGGATACGGCCACCACCCAGTCCTCAACACTCAAGGCGAACGTACTAAAAGCACCCTGCAGGAAGGGGATATAAACCACCATCAAGAGCAGCATCAACTCCCAGCCCACGGCGGCAAGCAGCCACCTGTTCTGGCTGACGCCGAGGTTGAAGAGCGACCGGTCCAGTGACCGGCAATTGAATGCATTGAGGAACTGGATGACGATCAGGGTGACAAAGCACAGGCTCTGCGCTTCCACGGGATCCTTGCCCACGTTCAGGGCCCATGCGAAAACAAAAAGCGATGCGAGGCAGGTCCAAATGCCCATGATAACCATGTAACTGACAGTGTTGGGCGTGAAAATAGTCTGGCTACGAGGGCGCGGCTTCCTGAACATGATGTCCCGTGAATAGGGATCAACAGCCAGGGCCAGCGCCGGCAGCCCGTCGGTCGCCAGGTTGACATAGAGTATCTGCACCGCGATGAGCGGCAGTATACCGGCCGGTATGCCTATCAAAGGCCCGAACAGGATGGCAATGGCCATAAGCAATATCTCCCCAAGGTTACAGGAGAGCAGGAACACAAGGTATTTCTTGATATTGTCGAAAATGGCCCGCCCCTCCTCCACCGCCGCCACGATCGAGGCAAAATTGTCATCGGTCAATATCATGTCGGCGGCTTCCCTGGTGACGTCCGTGCCCTTGATGCCCATGGCTATGCCGATGTCCGCCTTTTTAAGTGCGGGCGCATCATTGACACCGTCACCCGTCATGGCCACCACGTGTCCCTTGCGGGTAAGCGCCTCGACCACGCGCAACTTGTGCTCGGGCGAGACCCTGGCATACACATCCACCTTCTCCGCCACATCATTGAATTCATCCTGTGACATGGCATTTATCTCGTCCCCCGTCAGGGCCACGCCACCCTTCATGATGCCCAACTCACCGGCAATGGTAACTGCTGTCAGCTTATGGTCACCCGTTATCATGACCGTCCTGATACCAGCTTTATCGCAGACTTCAATGGCCCCTTTAGCCTCTGAGCGGGGAGGGTCGATCATGCCCCCCAGGCCCAGCAAAACCATGCCGCGTGCGGCAGATTCGTCATCGTCAAACTCGCCTGGCAAGCGCTTGTAGGCCGTGCCCAGCACCCTCAGGGCATCCGACGCCATCTTGCGTATTGCACCGTCCACGAGGGACCTCTCTTCGTCGCCAAGGCTGACCTCCTGACCGTCCCTGTAAATATAATTGCAGTTATTTAAGATCACTTCCGCGGCCCCGTTGGAATAAGCCACTACGCCGCCGGTTTCCCTGTAGGCTGCCACCATCCTCTTGGACTCCGAAGTAAAAGGTATCTCTCCCACCAATGGGGCAGTATTACCAGCCGGTACACCCTGCAGCCCGGCTTTGGCCCCTGCCACTAAAAAAGCGCCCTCGGTCGGGTCACCCTTGATCACCCACCTGTCGTCCTCCTGGTAAAGCCTGGCATTGGAGCAAAGGTTGGCCGCCTTTAAATATTTTTGCAGGACAGGGTCGGAGGGATGCAGTTCTTTCCCGTCCCTGTAAAAAGCACCTGTCGGATCATAGCCCGTACCGGCGATGTCGATGAATACGCCATCCAGGAATATCTTCTTCAACGTCATCTGGTCCTGGGTCAGAGTGCCTGTCTTGTCGGAACAAATCACGGTGGTGCATCCCAGTGTTTCCACCGCAGAGAGCCGGCGCACCAGCGCATGGCGTTTGACCATCCTCTTGACCCCGATGGCCAGCGATATGGTCACAACCGCAGGCAGCGCCTCGGGAACAGCCGCGACAGCCAGGCTGACGCCCCAGATCAACATCTCCAGCGGCGGGTGCCCGCGCAGTATGCCCATACCGGCCAGCAGGGCACACAATATGAGCGCTCCTATGGCGATGTATTTTCCCACAC
>Ga0247842_10006822_pt1 | contig 12689 bp, 9 predicted proteins | sample LaCruzMarch2015__3_FD_192411 | JGI IMG/M metagenome (GOLD analysis project Ga0247842, IMG submission 192411) | Freshwater microbial communities from meromictic Lake La Cruz, Castile-La Mancha, Spain - LaCruzMarch2015_19m | ecosystem: Environmental > Aquatic > Freshwater > Lake | place: Spain...
GTTCCTGCGCGACACACGCAGCCGCACCTACTTCGAGCAGATGAAGGGCCGCGGCACCCGTGTTCTCTCACCCACCGATTTGCAGGCCGTGAGCGGGGCGGACGCCCGCGCAAAGACGCACTTCGTCATCGTGGATGCCGTGGGCGTGTGTGAAAGCGACAAGACCGACTCCCGCCCGCTTGAACGCCAGCGCACCGTGCCCTTCGACAAACTGCTGCTCGGCGTGGCCCTCGGCAAACGCGACGAAGACACCCTCACCACGCTCGCCGGCCGCCTTGCCAGATTGGATAGGGAACTCTCACGCGAAGGCGCGAACGCGCTGAAGGAATTGGCCGGAGGAAAATCACTCGGTGAACTGTCACGCGACCTGCTGAATGCCTGCGATCCGGACAAAGTGGATGCGGCGTCTCGCCGCATATTCCTCACCAAGCTGGCCGAAAACAACGCGGACGATCCCTATGGGCCTCCTTCGATCAGCTACTTTAATCCCGAAGAACCAGTTTTATTTCTCTCCGGCAGTCTGCCTCACTGGCGCCAAGATGGAACAACATATTTCGTCACTTTCCGTCTTGCCGATTCGCTGCCGCAGGAAAAGCTGGATCTGTGGCGGGCTGATATGGCAACTTGGCTTGAAACGCACCCGGAACCACACGACGAAACCACGCGGCAGGAGTTCTACACTCGGTTTCCTGCCCGCCTCCAACGATGGCTCGATGCGGGTTACGGTTCTTGTGTCTTGGACATTGATGTGGTTCGTGAACTAATGGAAAATGCGCTCCGGCATTTTGATGGCGACCGGTATTCCCTCGATGAATTTGTCGTAGCAAAAAATCATGTGCATGTGCTGGTCACTCCGTTGGCCGAGAATCGGCTCAGTGATATTCTGCACTCATGGAAAAGTTTCACGGCCCATGAAATCCTCAAAGTAGAAGCGGCGTCTCGCCGCTTGGCTGAGCAGAACCAGAGGCGGGACGCCTCTGCTACTTTCAAAGTAGAAGCGGCGTCTCGCCGCTTGGCTGAGCAGAACCAGAGGCGGGACGCCTCTGCTACTTTGGCTGTCTGGCAGAAGGAATCGTTCGATCACATTGTTCGCTCCCCGGCCAGTCTGGAGAAGTTTCGCGAATATATCCGCGCACATAAAGTGGGCGAGGCGTCCCGCCTCGTTGTCAGCGACGATCTGCGGCGGGACGCCGCAGCCACGTTGGCTAATACTGCCTGTGCCCCCTTCGATCTGCCCGCCCTGCGCGACGCCCTCACCAAAGCCAAGCAGGACGCCGAGCAGACGATTGATACCGTCACTGTCGATACCGTCCTGACCAAGGGATTCGACGCCGCCGCAAAGGAAAAGGCAGAGAACGTCCTGAAATCATTCCGCACCTACATCGAACAGCACAAAGCCGAAATCACCGCGTTGCAAATCCTCTACAGCCGCCCGTACAAACAGCGCCTTACGGAAGCAATGATCAAAGAGTTAGAGCAGAAGCTACGGGAGTCTTTTGGCCCCATTCCCGTCGAAACTCTTTGGCGCGCATGCGAGCTTGTAGCGTCAGAGAAGCAACAGAGTGGAAGCGGCGTCCCGCCGCTTTCCCCATCTTCTTCTGCCCAACGGCGAGACGCCGTTGCCACTTTTGCCGATCTCGTCTCCCTTGTCCGTTTTGCGCTGGAACAACAGCCCGTACTCAAACCATTTGCGGAAACGGTTAATGAGCGGTTCGATGCATGGCTCGTCAGCAAGCAAAGTAGCAGCGGCGTCCCGCCGCTGTCTGCAAGTAGTTCTAACAAGCGGCGAGACGCCGCTTCTACTTTTTCACCCGAGCAACTTGCCTGGCTCAATCTGATCCGCAACCACATCGCCACCAGTCTGAGCATCGAGCCGGACGATTTGGAGCTCTCGCCGTTCAATCAACGCGGTGGTTTGGGTAAAGCGCATCAGCTCTTCGGTGAGTACCTGCCAAGATTGCTTGAAGAACTCAACGAGAAGCTGGTTGCATGAGGGGGCCAGGATGCTGGATACTGGATGCTGGATGCAAGAGTGGCAGCGGCGTCTCGCCGCTGGATTTGAGAGTTTCACCAAGAAGGTTTACCACGCGTAGCGCGTGGCACGAATGAAGAGAAGAAGCATGGCAAGAGAGACATCTTGCCAGCAGCAGTAAAGGAATGAGTAAGCCGGGGATATGGGATGCCTAAAGCCTAAGGCCAGCATCACGGCATGGAGCCGAGTTGCGTCCCCAGCACAGCAATGGTACGAAATATGGCACACAAAGTCAAGAGTGATAGAAGTTCCAATGTGGGAGACCGTCTCCGACGGGCGAATCCCATTTGCTCGTTGCCCCGTGTGGGAAGGTTTTGCCGACCTCACCAAGGCCCCAAAGCGGTGCCACTTGCTTTTATTAACATAATATGTTATACTTAATTAGCGCGATGAAATGACGGTGACATTTCGCAACAGGCGGCTTCAGAAGGAATGCAGTTCCGAGAAAGAGGCACTTAAAGCACATGGATCACAGCGCGGACGCAAATTGATGCAGCGTATCACGGAACTTTCAGCAGCAAGGAATCTTGCGGATATGGGGAAACTGCCTGCGGCCCGATGTCATGAACTCACTGCTGACAGGAAAGGCCAGATTTCTGTTGACTTGCAGCATCCGTACCGTCTCTTGTTCATCCCGGCAAACGTCCCGTTGCCGCGTAAGCCAGATGGCGGGCTGGACTGGTCCGCTGTAACCGAGATCGAGATTATCGAGATTACCGATACCCATTGAGGTAACCATATGAAAGCGAAACGAACATTGCCGTTTGAACCCGACTACGCTGTGCCACCCGGCGAAACCCTGCGTGAAACCATGGAGTCGCTGGGCATGACTCAGGCTGATCTGGCCATGCGCACAGAGTTGACAGCGGTAACGCTCAACCGTATCTTCAAAGGCGAGCAGCCAATTTCCTATGAGACGGCAAACCGGCTCGAAAAGGTGACCGGCGTTCCTGCAGAATTCTGGAACGCGCTTGAAGCCAAGTACCGAGAACAATTGACAAAACTTGCCGACCGAAACCGGCTCAAACGCGATCTGTCCTGGCTCAAACAGATTCCCACGGGCGAGTTGGTAAAACGCGAGGCCATTGAGGCTGACACCGACAAGCCTGCCATGCTGCAGAACGTCCTCAAGTTCTACGGCGTAACCAGCGTGAGTGCGTGGACGGAAGTTTGGGAACGGCCCGCTGTCGCCGCACGGCGATCCCCTTGCTTCAAGTCCCAGCCTGGCCCGGCGTCCGCATGGATCCGCATGGGCGAGCTGCAGGCGCAAAAACGGCAATGCCAACCTTACAATCGGGCATCCTTCCTGAAGTCACTCAATGACATCCGCGTGTTGACCTTTCGCGCCCCCGACGACTTCATGCACGAGCTTATTGAGAAATGTGCGCAATGCGGGGTTGCCTTGTCTCTGGTGCCGGAGTTCAAGAAGGCACCGTGGAATGGCGCCACAGAATGGCTCACGCCCGACAAAGCCATGATTCTCCTCAGCCTGCGCGGTAAGAGCGAAGACAAGTTCTGGTTCTCGTTCTTCCATGAGGCAGGCCATGTCCTCCATGATTCCAAAAAAGACCTGCTTATCAACGACGGCAGCAAGGGCGACCCACGCGAACAGCGGGCAGATGACTTCGCCAGTGAGACTCTTATTCCCAGCTCCTTTCACAAACGCATCATGCAGGCGGACAGCACCGACGTCATCCGGCGGCTTTCCGAAGAGATCGGTGTTAGCACAGGCATTGTAGCAGGTCGCTACGAGCATCTCACAGGAAAATGGGCCATGTTCAAGAATCTGATCCGCCGCTTGGAATGGTCTGAAGCCCGCAAGGCATGAAACAACGGAAGAAACAAAGGACAGCGCGGGCGCGGGCAAGCCTGCCCGCCGCCACCGACCTGTTTTCCCTGCCTGCGGGTCACACATCAGCAGCAGTTTCGCCACGAAGACACGAAGACACGAAGAAATCGCAGAATATTATTGTTGATTCAGAAGTTCCGACACTTTCCCAAACAGCAAAAAAGTGCGGGCCATTCGCTTGCTCTGGATCAGGCACTCCAGAAAATGGTATGAGTGGGCTGCCAAACTTCTGGAAGCTGAGCACGATTGGCGATGTTTGCGAAACTGTGAAGGGTAAGAAACCCAAGAACAGCGGCGAGCGTTCAGGCGAACGGACAATTCCTTACATCAATATTAAGGCGTTCGAGTCAGGACTCGCAGAACAGTTTGCTGAACCAGGCGAATACCCAGTCTGCGATGAGGAGGATGTGCTGATTGTATGGGATGGCGCACGTTCGGGCCTGATAGGCCGCGGAGTACGGGGCTATATTGGTTCGACCTTGGCTCGCATCATGTGTAAGTCGCTAAGCAACAGCTTTCTGTTCTACTTCCTCCAGTCAAAGTACGGCGAGATCAATTCAAGAACCAAGGGTGTGGGGATCCCACACGTTGATCCTCAAGTGTTTTATCAAATACGAGTCCCGATTCCCCCGCTCTCAGAGCAAAGCGACATCGTTGCCGAGATTGAGAAGCAGTTCACGCGGCTCGATGCAGGCATTGCTGCGCTGAAGCGGGTGCAGGCCAATCTGAAACGCTACCGCGCCGCGGTCCTCAAAGCCGCCTGCGAAGGCAAACTGGTGCCAACGGAAGCGGAACTGCACAAGGCACCCAAAGTGGCTGCGGCGTCCCGCCGCAGTTCAGGAGGCAGCCAGAGCCGGGACGGCTCTGCCACTCTGTCTTCTACCTTCGAGACCGGCGAACAACTCCTCGAACGCATTCTTGCCGAGCGCCGTAAGAACGTAGCTGCGGCGTCCCGCCGCAGTGGAACGAACAAGCGGCGTGACGCCGCTTCTACCGAACCCGCCGCGCCAGACACCACCAGCCTCCCGTCGCTGCCGGAAGGATGGACGTGGGCCAGTGCTGAACAAATATGCAATTTCATAACCAAAGGCACAACCCCAAGCGCAAACAAACTTCTCAAGCAAGGAGAGATCCCTTTCATCAAAGTCTATAACCTGACTGACGATGGGCGCTTGGATTTCACAGTAAAGCCAACCTTCATCAGTCGTGCCGTTCATGATGCCGAGTTGGCTCGTTCCAAAGTGTTTCCCAAGGATGTCTTGATGAACATTGTTGGCCCCCCATTGGGAAAAGTATCCATTGTGCCTGAGGATCATGCTGAATGGAATATCAACCAAGCTGTTGCCATCTTCAGACCTCTGGGCAATATTGACTGCCACATACTCGCATATTGCTTGATGAACCAGGGAATACTGCAGTGGGCAATTGCACGATCAAAGACAACAGCAGGCCAGCATAATCTGACACTCGAAATATGCCGAAACCTTCCCCTTCCGCTTCCACCCCTCGCCGAGCAGTCGCGGATCGTGGCGGAAGTGGAGCGGCGGTTGAGCGTGCTTGAAGAGTTGGATGCGGTGGTGAACGCCAATCTCCAGCGCGCCACGCGCTTGCGCCAGTGCATCCTGCAGAAAGCATTCACAGGAGGGTTTTGCTAATGCGAAGCCCGAATATAGCGAGTATGCCATGAACTTTTATGAAACACGCTTTCCACGCAAGTCTCCTCCTGCAGATGCGTCGTATCCATGTGTCGTGCTGGTCAACGACAACTGGGACGACTTTGGGTATTGCACCTTTTGGACAGTCATCATTTACCGCTCGACAACCGAGAAGATATTAGAGAGCAGCGTCAAAATTCTCCAACGCGATACCAACAAACCGACAGAGGCAAAAGCCACTACCGAGATTCCGTCAATCTTTTCGAGCTTGGATGAAAACTATTGCTCACTGGGACAAGAGCTCAAATACTATGAGGATTTAAGATTGGCAGGAGAGGACATTTATATACCCTACTTTAAGGCTTTGAGGGATGCTGCATACAATTCGTCTATTGGGACACAGTTTTTGCACGTCAAAGGATTTCGTCAATCACTTCTGAGGTTTAGCGAAGCGGAAAAGGCTTTCAGAGAAGCCATTTCTCTTTTTACATCGAGCGTTGTTGATAGATCGTTTTGTTTTAGGTTTCGTTGCACAGTTCCCGGAGCAGACAGGCCACACGACGCAGAGTTTGATTTTACTCCGCACCCAACTGGACTGCACCGCACAGCTGTTATTATTGGAAGAAACGGAACAGGAAAGACACAATTCCTTGCGCAATTTGCACGCGCAATGAGTGGCTGGCGCAGTGCGTCAGATCCTGAGCAGGGCTTTCTGCCGCAACGACCTAGTTTCAGCCGGGTAATAGCTGTTTCGTATAGCGTGTTCGATGATTTTGTTCGTCCTACGGAATTAAGTAGGACCTTCAGCTATCGATATTGTGGCATACGCGAACCGAATACCGATACGACCGGAACACAGGAAGTTGACGTTCATACATTAAAGACCGATCTGGGCGCACGTTTTCTTTCGCCAGACAAACTCAAAGAGAAGCTGCAAAACGCACGGCGATTGCTTGGGATTTTGGAGCGGGAAGGCCGGTGGAAAGACATTATAACAATTCTTCTGGAGGGCACAATCGAACTGACGGAGGAATCCTTTGAGGATCTTTCATTCTATGAGCGATTGAGTTCCGGGCAGCGAATCTTGGTGGCCGTTATGACGGAAATCGTCGCTCACATTGCAGAACAATCAATTATACTCTTCGACGAACCGGAGTTGCATCTCCATCCAGAAGTATTTGCAGCATTAGTACGTGCTTTTGATCGCCTTTTGCATGAGTTTGATTCTTACTCAATTATTGCAACCCATTCTGCGCTGCTACTTCAGGAAACACTGGCAAGACAAGTTAGAATATTCCGGCGGCGGGGTATCTCTCCAATTGTTGCGCCCTTAACGGTTGAATCATTCGGCGAAAATCTCGCCATGATAACGAGCCATGTGTTTGCCGTTGATGGAGCACAACACAATTTTAGAGCCCATTTGGACAAGTTGATGGCTGGACGCACGCCAGAGCAAGTGGAAGCTCTTTTCCCCATGGGTTTACCGTTGCAGGCCCAAGCCTACCTCAAATCCATAGAGGCATCGGAAATCTTATGAAAAGCCTTGGTCCACTTCCATTGAATACACTTCTCTATTTCAGTGATATTGCTGCCTCAAAACAGCAGTCGAGACGTCAGCGTCTGCAAACTCTATCGCCTCTTGTGGAAGCGCAATATAACGAATATGTCCAAAACACGGCAAATTTGGCTCCAGTGACGGCTGTCCCTGTCACACCGGAACAAAGAGTCGATTTATTACATTGCTACGATAGCCGAACCGGCGCGCTCAACAGCCTAAAAGCAGACATCCAAACGCATCACAACATCACTTGTCCTCATATTGCGGCTCTTTGCCAGTACTGTGGACTAACATATGCTCCTTCGGAATTTGATCATTACCTTCCCAAAGAACATTTTCCGGAGTTTTCGGTGCTCTCGTTAAATCTCGTCCCATGTTGTGGCCGATGTAACGGTCTTAAAGGCACTCTATGGGTTGACTCAAGTGGAATTCGCGAGATTGTGAGTCTTTATTATGACACTCTCCCTATCCAAAGATTCCTTCATGCAGATATCCAAATAAATGGCGTTTCAAAGGCAATACCGGTGGCGCAATTTCGCTTGAGCAGTGATCCGGCAGACTATGGCGGACTTATGTCGATGGTACACAATCACTACAAGAATCTGGAACTACTTGTTCGTTACCGACAAGCGGCCTCTGCTCGGTTCAGCGACATAAAGATCGAGTTTGGGCCACTCGTTTTATCGAAGGGCGTTCTCGTTGTTGCTCAGATGCTAGAAAGGCAAGCGGCTAACCTGAGTAATAGTCGCTCGCCAAACTATTGGGAGGTTGCACTTCTGTCAAGCATGTCTACCAACTCGGAATACCTGAATTCCTTACCATAGGCGAATAATAATGAGCAAACCCGCCGCCCTTATTCAGAAGCTCTGGAACTACTGCAACATTCTGCGGGATGATGGGCTTCTCGGCGAAAACTGCTGCCTGAACGGAAGGCAAATACATAGCGCTACATGTTTGCTTTTGCAGCGCGAATGGTTATAATGGCGCAAGCAACAGAAGAACCTCAAAAGGAATCATAATTATGCCGGGTGGCTTTACACATATTGCACTGGTCAGACGCTTAGGAATCAATAGGACCTTAATGACGATCGAAGGGATGAAACAAGATACTGCTGACGCATTGCAACTACATGGCAATTATATGGAATTGGGCGCAGTGTCTCCTGATCTGCCTTATCTTGCTGTGTTGTCAGGCCATTCCGAGGAATGGGGAGATGCTTTTCATCATCATAATACGGTCGAGACAGTACGTGTTGGCATTGGGAAGCTTGCGTCGCTGCCGGAAGAAGATGAAGCACGTAATAAAGCAATGGCATGGCTGTTTGGATACGCTTCACATTTGGTTGCGGATATGATTTCCCATCCGGTTGTTGCCAGGAAAGTAGGTGTTTACGAAAAACACAAACGGGAACACCGAGTGTGCGAACTGAACCAAGACACCTATATATTTCAATTGTATTTTCAGGACAGCATCACCAATTGTGACTATCTAAAGCATGGTGTCAAGGCTTGTACTGATGATGGTCGTCCGGGTTTCGTTCTTGCTTCTCACCTCGATTCTTTTTGGCGGTCGATTCTTGCAGACGTATATCCAACTATTAAGAATCCCGATCCAAATATGTGGTATCTGCAGTATACACAACTGATTGATAAAATTGCCGAGGAAGGCCAGTCTTTTGTTTCGGTAATCAGAGATATTGCAGAAGGAGAAGGCTATGTGTATCCAGAGACGGTTGACATGACCTATATAGTGGATCTGCTTTCACCTTACGGGGTCGAAATCCATTTTGACGAGTTGTTTTCACAGTTTGAGAAGGAGACGAAGAAGATTTGGGGACAAATGGCAAGGGCCGTCTATGAGAATGATCTTAGTTTGCTGACGTTGGCCAATGCGGACTTGGATACGGGGATTAGTCTTGTAGACAACACAACGTCTATCTTCTGGAATAAAAAAGAGAAGGTCGCATGAAAACCAACTACATATTTGCTGTCATCGTTGCCGGTTTCTTGACGGGATGTGCTACAACGTCGCAAACGTCTGAAGCAAAGGCGGCCGATGTGCCCAATTTGACAAAAGTGATGCATGTGTATGCACGCAGACAACATTATCCCTGTTTATCGAATTTACCACCAGCCGAAGTCCAGATACTTTACGGACAAGCTATCGCTATGAATCCGGCTTTGGATGAGTTTAATGACGACGTGAAATCCGTTAGATGGTGCAGTGGCGACATCATCTTGTTGTTGTCTGATCCCGAAACTGGAGCTGCGAGATTCGAGGATGCGTCGTGGACGCCAAATTTAGATCGGCGGTGGTACGAGACTAATTGTCCGCCACACACATTCACAATCTCGCACCCTGAAACATGCGGATGCGAGGGAACTTGCACAAAATGAATATGAAAAACAGACAGAGCTATTGATAAAGGGTACAATGAACACGAAGAAAATTCATCAGGAACGAACTAACTACGCTCCGTATGTACCATCACAAGCGGCGGGACGCCTTGTCTGCTCTACTTTTGCGCGTTGTGCGCCTTTTTGCGGCCAACGATTTTTGTTCTCCTTCGCGCCTTCGTGCCACGTTCCATGCGTGGTAAATCTTCGTGGCGAGATTTTTAAATCCAGCGGCGAGACGCCGCTGCCACTTTGCATGCATAATCTGCGGCAATCTGCGTAATCTGTGGATAAACTATGGATTCCACGCTGCCAAATCGCCAGAGCATCCGGATGAAGGCATGGGATTACACCAGGCCGGGGTGGTACTTTGTGACGTTCAACACACAGGGGAGCAAGGCGCTGTTCGGCACTGTCGTCAATGGGCGGATGGTAGTGAATGAGGCGGGGCGGATTGCATCAGCGGAGTGGCAGAAAAGCGGCACGCTACGGCAGAATCTGGCGTTGGATGAGTTTGTGATCATGCCGAATCATGTGCATGGGCTGGTGAGAATTGTGGGTAGAGGGCTTGATGCATCAAGCCCGCACGATGCATCAAGCCCGTCTGCGGCCGCGGCCGACAGGGGGGTGTTTGGGAAGCCGGTGGCGGGGGCGCTGGGGACGTTTGTGGGGGCATATAAGGCGGCGGTGTCACGGGAAATCGGCAGAAGGGGTTTGGTGCACCAAACCCGCACTGGACAGATGCACCAAACCCGCACTGGACAGGTGCACCAAACCCGCACTGGAGCCCGCCCGGGCACGGGCATTTGGCATCGGAATTATTGGGATGTGATTGTGCGCGATGCGAAGGCGTTGGAGAATATCCGGCGGTATATCCGGCATAATCCGCAGAATTATCAGGTGGTGTTGCAAGGAACAGATCCGCGGTATTTGGGGGATCGAGCACTGTTGGAAAAGCCCACAGTGGGCTTTCTGGCTTCGCGCGGAACAGCTACGCAGCATGGCAATTTGCCCCTGAGCAAAGGCGAGGTGATCATCTCGGGCTTTCTTTCGCCGATGGAACTGGCCCTTTTCCGGGCCGGGTTGAAGAACAAAAAGGCCATGATCTGGGTGAAACCGTGGGGCCTGGCGGATAGCAAGGAGTCTCCCAATGTTCGCCAGGCCATTGAAGCGGGCCGCTTGCTGGTCATTTCGCCATTCGATGATACGGCAGACGAGCCAGCGGTCCGACGCGCGGCCTGGTGCAATGAATATGTGCTGGCGCACTGCAACCGCGTGGTGATTGGCCATCTTAATCCCGATGGGATGCTTGCTTGTGTTTTGTCCGAAGCTGATCCCGAACTGGAGATAATGTATTTATGAGCAACCCGCAACAACTCGTCCAGAAACTCTGGAACTACTGCAACATTCTGCGCGACGACGGGCTGTCGTATGGCGACTACGTCGAGCAGCTTACTTTCCTGCTATTCCTGAAGATGGCCGACGAGCAGGCGAAACCGCCGTTCAATAAGAAGTCTTCTGTGCCGTCCGGCATGGACTGGCCCAGTCTGCTGGCAAAGGACGGCGATGAACTCGAGACGCATTACCGCCATATTCTCGAATCGCTCGGCAAGAAGCCCGGCATGCTCGGTGTCATCTTTCGCAAGGCCCAGAACAAAATTCAGGATCCGGCCAAGCTCCGTCGGCTCATCGTGGACCTGATTGATAAGGAAGAGTGGTCAAGCCTCGATGCCGACGTGAAGGGCGATGCGTACGAAGGCCTGTTGCAAAAGAACGCGGAGGACGTCAAAGGCGGTGCCGGTCAGTACTTCACACCGCGGGCGCTGACTTCGGCGATGGTGGATGTGATGGCACCCCGTCCCGGCCAAACGATGTGCGATCCGGCTGGCGGCACGGGCGGCTTTGTGCTGGCCAACCATGACTATCTGGCCAGCCATTATGCGCTGGATCGGGCGCAGAAAAAACTGCTCAGGAGCGGGACTCTGTTTGTAGTGGAATTGGTGGACAGCGTCGCCCGGCTTTGTTGCATGAACTTGCTCCTGCACGGTATCGGGGGCGATGATGCGGATGAAGTGCCCGTGCTGGTACGGGACGCCCTGGCCGGCAAGCATGGGGAATACGACCTGGTGATGACCAATCCGCCGTTCGGCAAGAAGAGCAGCGTCACTATTGTCAACGAGGCGGGCGACACGTCCAAGGAATCGCTGATCATCAACCGTGATGATTTCTGGGCAAGTACGAGCAACAAGCAGCTCAACTTCCTCCAGCACATCTTCACTATTCTCAAGCAACACGGCCGTGCGGCGGTGGTGTTGCCGGACAACGTGCTGTTCGAGGGCGGCGCAGGCGAGACCATTCGGCGCGCATTGCTCAAGCAGGCGGATGTGCATACGCTGTTGCGCCTGCCAACGGGCATCTTCTATGCGCAAGGGGTGAAGGCGAATGTCTTGTTCTTCGACCGCAAGCCGGCGCAGGAGAAGCCATGGACGCAGAAGTTATGGATTTACGACCTGCGCACGAACAAGCATTTCACTCTCAAGGAGAACACACTCAAGCGGAGCGACCTGGATGAGTTTGTTGCATGCTACTTCGGACAGAGTGGCAGCGGCGTCTCGCCGCTGGATTCGAGTGACAAAAAGCGGCGGGACGCCGCTTCTACTTTGAACCGGACAGAGCGCATGGAGAGCGAGCGGTTCATGTCCTTCACCTACGACGAGCTAATGAAGCGGGACAAAGTGAATCTCGACATCTTCTGGCTCAAGGACGAAGCGCTGGAAGAGAGTGCGAATCTACCTGCACCCGAGGTAATAGCCCAAGAAATCACCGCCGATCTCGAAGCCGCACTGGAGCAATTTGCGGAGATTGCCGAAGACTTGAAGAAGTAAAGACGATATTGCGTTAATTATAGAAAAGACAACACTCATTAATAAAATGTATTGTCACGACAATTGCGGTGATTTAAAACGGCAGAAGCTGCGGTTAGCGCGGTAAGCCGCCGCGTCTGCTTTGTAGAGTTGCCGGATCCGGGGCTGTGACAATAGTTCATTCGTATATTCACAACGGATATGATACAATAATACAATAATTGCATACTTATGACGATGAATTTGTACCAACAATATCCCGTACTGGCATCATGCCGCGCCGAGATTGACCGCGCCATGGAGCTGCTGATCGCCGCCTACACGGCCGGTCACA
>Ga0247842_10006827_pt1 | contig 12678 bp, 15 predicted proteins | sample LaCruzMarch2015__3_FD_192411 | JGI IMG/M metagenome (GOLD analysis project Ga0247842, IMG submission 192411) | Freshwater microbial communities from meromictic Lake La Cruz, Castile-La Mancha, Spain - LaCruzMarch2015_19m | ecosystem: Environmental > Aquatic > Freshwater > Lake | place: Spain...
AAGTCGGAGTCAGAAAAGCTGTCGGTATATCTGTCGGTTCAAGTATTACTGTCGGTACTCCTTCAGCCAAAACCCTTCCACTAGACACAAAATTATATGCTTCCTGAAGGCTAAATGATCTCTGGTTAGGTATCTCCGCCTCATTTTTTTGCATAACATTAGTTATTTTTAAAGTTAATTTCCCGGCTTCAGCTCGATCCTCAATAATTTTATCAACTTGTTTTTTAGCCACCAGCGGTTCAGTACTTATTTCGCTATATCCTAAATCAATTTCCATAAAAGTAGAATAAATTCCGGGATTTTCCCTGCTTTCAGCCTCCCACACATAAAATTTTTCACCCGTTACTACATCTTCTCTCACTCTTACCTTCATACTCATAGCTCGAGATAATTCGCCGGGCTTAACAACAAAAGCTACATGATCAACCGATGTCGTGCCATCATCCTTTTTTGTCTCGATCAATCTAAATCCAACATCTTTCCCTTTTGGTATTCCACTATTTTCAACCGTTACCTTCAATTGTCTAGTTACTTTTGCGTCCGTATCCTCGTCCCAAGCCAACAGCATTTGTGGTGACATCTCTGATCGTGAAATCATAGTTCCTTTAACGGGTTTTGATTCAACCGAAAGACCGCACGCCTCCAAAACCGGCGCCATTGTAGCCAAAGCCGCTACTTTCAGTCCACCTGTTAAAAACTCTCTTCTTGTTACTCCCTTTATAGGAGCCTCTTTGTCATTCATAAGCATAATGTTCTTTTAAAAAAAAACCTATAACATTAAAATCATTATACCATTAGTTCCGACAAAATCAAGTTCCCCAAGTCCTATATAATTATATACACAACAAGTACATATAATAAAAACCAAACGGCCTAAAGAAATTATGGTTTTTTTATATGCTACAATACACCAAGTAGACACATTTCTACTCTATTTAATTCCAAAAGTTTAACCCGTAACGATTACTTTATCCAAAGTTATTATTAAAACCAAAAGGAGAAAATATGAAACTTATAGTTACCGGTGGCGCCGGATTTATCGGTTCCAACTTTATCAGATATTGGTTAACAAATTACCCCAAAGACGAAATTCTAAACTTGGATGCTCTCACTTATGCTGGAAACTTGGCCAGTTTAGATGATGTAGTTAGAAAACATCCTCAAAATTATCAGTTCGTTAAAGGTGATATTGCTGACTTTGAGACTGTAGACAAAGTTGTAAAAAATTTTCAACCGGAAGTAATTGTTAATTTTGCCGCCGAGTCGCACAACAGCTGGGCAATTATTAACCCGACTATTTTCTTTAAAACTAATGTCATGGGAACTCAAAACCTGCTCGAAGTTTGTCGTAAAAATCAGGTTCCCCGTTTTCATCATATCTCCACCTGTGAAGTTTATGGTGATTTACCGCTGGAGGGAAATAGAAAGTTTCGCGAAACTTCACCCTTAAAACCACGAACTCCTTATAACGCCTCAAAAGCCGCTTCTGATATAGCTGTCAGAGCCTATCACGAAACTTTTAAACTGCCGATTACCATTTCTAACTGCTCCAATAATTATGGACCTTATCAATTTCCGGAAAAACTTATTCCTTTATTTGTGACCAATTTACTTGATGGCCAAAAAATTAATCTTTATAAAAGTAGTCAGAATCGCCGGGAATGGCTTTATGTAACTGACCATTGCCGTGCTATTGATTTGATTTTAAAAAAAGGTAAAATCGGCGAAACTTACAACATCGGCAGCGGAATTGAAAAAAGCGTAGAAGATATAACCGCTATTATCCTTTCTGAACTGGAAAAACCAACTTCAATGAAGGTTTACGTTGAAGACCGTCCGGGCCTTGACCGCCGTTACCTTCTGGATTCCTCAAAAATCAGGAAGGAGTTAAACTGGCGTCCGGAAATTAGTTTTAAAGAGGGGATGAAACAGACTATTCGTTGGTACCAAAAAAACCGCGCTTGGTGGGAACCTCTTAAAAAACGTCCCGGCATTTCAGAAGACAGTTGGAAAAAGAAAGACAAAAGATAAAAAGATGTCAAAAACAGCTTTCAACTGACCATTTTTGTATAATGTAGGCAATTATGACCAGTCTAGAAATGCTCAAAGTTACAACCGCACCCGTCCCTGTCTCTCGTGAACGTTTTGCTTCTCGGATACCACTAGCCTCTACAGGCATCCAATCTTACATCGAAGTTGGAGAAGTGGATGGAGTACCTGCTATTAGAAAAGTATCTGGTCGTGAACTATCCACTGACACTATTTCTACTTTATTACCTATCTTCCCAGAATATCGAAAAAGCCTTATTCATGCCGGGCTTTGCTTGCCCGCTAGTTTATCTGTTCATGCTTGTAATGGCGGAATAGAACTAGTCGATGAGTATGTAGAAGGCAGGGATATTGACGTAATGATTCGGATAAAAGATCCAAGAACTCAACAAGCATGGATGGAAATGATAAAACAACTTTGCCGGGCAAACGATGGGGCACATCAATCTCAGGCAATGATCGATGCTAAACCAGCCAATTTTATTATAAGTAATGACGTCTTGTTTTATGTCGATTTTTTCCCTCCTATGCTAATGGACACTGACGGCATGATTACTCCTTGGGTTCCGGAAATATACAAAAGAGATCACCGCATGATGAGTTTTAACTTTGGGGACACCCGCGGGCAAATAACTAAATTATTGGCCGGTTCACAACTAGAGTATCCGGATATGTACCAACATCTCGAGACATGGACCTTACAAGCTATTGAAGGTAAATTATCAGACCCCACGCTACAATATATTCACGAACAAGTAAGATTAAATTTTCCCGATATGCATCTTTTCTATTCAGGAAAAAATATTACTCAAAGAATGGGGGAGTTAAAAAAATGAAAGTTTACTTAATCAGACACGCCAAAACAAGAGATGCCGAAAACCAACTAACACAAAAAATCACTACTCCGGTAGTAATTAACACGGAAACACTGAACAAAGTCAAACAAGCTAAAAACAAAATCGAAGCCGTGGAGACTGTCTATTGTTCTCCCATGAAACGGGCCAAAGAAACTGCCGACTTAATTTTTGGAAAAGATAGTTACAAAATTCTAGATTTTATTCAAGAGTACAGAACACCAAAAGAGATTATCGGTAAACCAAAAGGATACGCCACCCGTTTTTGGGAAGTAAAACATAAAAAAGACAAGATGGATATAGATTGGACACCAGAAGGAGGAGAGTCATTCGCTTCTATTGCCAAAAGAGCTAAAAAATTACATAGATTTCTGCTCAAGAAAAAACGGATCAATAAATATAACAAAGTTGCGATAGTAGGCCACGGGACTTTTTTCAGACACTTCCTTTTATGTGCTGCCGGAATCCCTTGGACTAAATATCCTCAGCTAATCTTTGATGTTTTAAGAAAACTCAAATGGGATAATCTGCAAATAATAGAAATGGAAATATAAAATATGACCAAAACTAAAATTTCACCGACAAGACTTCTTAGCCGTAAAGAGCAGTTTGAATTTTCATTAACTACGATTTAAAAAATAATGGTTGAGTATTTATTTGGTATCCATCTTGATTGTCGATAATAATTTTGTGCCACAGAGCGTTTATTGCTTGTTGTCCTGGCATGCATTTACTGCACAATTTGGAATCAAATTTAAGGTGAGTGCTGTTTTTTAAAACTTGTTCATAATTGTTTTTTTCGTCAATATAACCTAAAAGCAACTTGTCGTTATTAAAAAATGGCTCAGCAGTGATGTCGCAAACTGCTACCCGGCCAAAAGGGTCAATTGACGATCGATAAAGATGCACTAAACAGAATTTGGCTAAATCAATTTTTGGAGACATACTCCAACTGTTCATTCCAGAAATCAAACTGTCAGCAAAGTCAATATTGATTCCTTTGTAATCACCATTATCAAAACCTTGTCTTATGTCTCTTAACTGATCATACATCTTTTTATTCTCTTCAGAAGTTAATTTATTGGTAATATCAATACAATCTACCCTGTAGTTAAGAAAATCAACTTTTAATTCCTTGCACAACTTAGCCATGTCCACAATTTGGTTAAAATTGTCCTTTTGAATGACAAAACCTATCCCAATCTTCAATTTTGAACCATACTTATTTCTTTCGTCTAGTAATTTATTGACTCCATCTATCACCTTTTTAAAAGGTTGCTTATCTGGGAAAATACCAACTAACTTAGAATAAATATCTTCACTTGTTGCGTGCATGCTAACTCTTAGCCAGTCGGAATTTAAGATAGATTTAAATAAATCGCTTTTTTCGTCCATATTATACAAACAACTTCCGTTTGTATATATCATTGTATATAAGCCCAGTTCATCACAATAACTAATTAGTTCATGTAAATCATTTCTTAATAATGGTTCTCCCCCTCCAGAGAAAATAATAACTTGTGTTCCAAGTTTCTTTGCATACGAGAGCGTCTCTTTCCATTCATTCACAGAAAGTAGTTTTGTTGATTTATCTGGGTTATATTTTGCCTTACCAGAAACATGCCATAAACACATTGCACACATATAATTGCAGGTTCCGTTTGTAGGATGCATTTCAAGCCTTTTAGGAGCAAAAGGGATGTGATTTAGTAATTTTTTTAAACAATTGTTTTTTTCATCAATATCTTTGAATAGAGTTTGTGCATATTGTAAATAAATATAGGCTGGATAATAATGACTTAAAAATACTTTTTTAATTGTATTACTACTTTGCACCCACTTACAAATATGTAACATGTTGCTAGTATTCATCCCAGTTGATTCCTTCAACTTGTTCATGGTTATTGTCGGGTTCTTGGCCAGAATTCTAACTATCTTCAAAATATCCATTAAGTTCTTTGGTTGTTTATCATTGTAAAATTTCAACGCTGAACTGAAATATTTAATATCATCAAGATCTGCAAGACAGAGAAACTTAGAAAGAGAAAATAAATCTAAGTTTTCAGAGTAATTCCAATCATTTTTCATGATGCATCAATTCTACTACTATTAATATATTTATCAAATTCCCCCTAGTCCTATATAATTATATACACAACAAGTACACACTAGTTCCTAATTTTTATCTCCGATGAGAAATATTTGGAAACATAACATGTTAAAATAGAACCGTAAAACATTTCACTTATATCTATAATTTTTTTTATGCAACAAAATAAGAGTAGAATTTACTTCACGTGCCCGACAGATACAATAAAAAGCAACTATCCGGTATATGAAAAAATTATAAATTATATCCGATTTTGTGGTGGAGTAATTACTTATGATTGGGTCAAATCAGCGTTTAAAGAAATAAAAACGGGCGTCGAAAAGGATTCGTATATTTATAATCAACACAAAATGAGCGGCATCAACTCCGCAGATTTAGTTATCGCTGAAATGTCCGAAAAAAGCATTGGTGTGATTCACCAGATCACCATTGCTTTAATTAAATCAAAACCCGTGTTACTTTTATTACCGGAAAAAAACAATAAAAAAGACCAGATCAATGCCATTAAATCTCCCTGGTTAACCCAAAAAACGTATCATGACCTGGATGAAATCAAACTTCATATTAATAATTTTATTAACCTAAACTCTACCAAAAAAAGGCACCGAATTAATTTGGTGATATCTTCTGCTGAAAACGAGTGTCTCGAAATTACCATGAAAAACACCCATGAAACAAAAACCTCTATTATTCGGTCTCTGATTAGAAAACACGCCTGCTCACACTAAATAATCACTAATTCTTGTTTTTCAGCTGATCGGCAGGCAGAAAGAGCTGTTTTTATTGTCGGGAGATTATCTTTATATGAATTCGGTATTTCATGTTTTTTAAAATCATTTAATGTTTTAATAAAAAACTCTAGTGATAATTCCAATTTATCTTTTTTTTCCTTTTCAACCACATATTTCTCCATTAATCGATTTTGTTGCCAAAGGTTTGCTTCATATTCACCGTTCCATTTGATTATCCCCTTACTTCCGGTTAATATCCATTCACCACAAAGGCTCGAATTTATGTGTGTAGAAGCCCAGGTTCCGGAGTAGTTCACCGTAGCGCTATTATCTAAACCAAGGATCATTTTTACTGTAGGACTGCCCTTAAAATAAAAATTTTTATCAAAAGTTTCCTGACAAAAAACTTTTATTGGATCAAGTCCTGTTAAAAATCGAATTAGGTCCAAATGATGTATTGACATATCAATCAACAAGGGGTGGTCTATTATTGTTCTCCAATCACAAAAATTAGGGCTATCTGCATAGCGCACATCAATAGATATTAATTCACCAATTGTTCCTTCGGTAACCAGACTACGTACTAAAATCGCTCCGGCATGATAGCGATAATTTTGACTAACCATTAATAACTTACCACTCAAATCGGCCATTTTAACGATTTTTTTCAAATCATTAAATGTCGACGCTAACGGTTTTTCACACAATACATGGCAACCGCTCCTCAAAGACTGACAGATAACACTTTTTCTGGTAAACGGAGGAGTCACGACCAACACAAAATCAGGATGTGTCTCCATTAAGATATCCAAAAGATTTTCTCCAACTTTTACTTGATCACCCTGACAAAGTTTTCGGGAATATTCCAATGCCTGATTATCAATATCCACTAATCCCACTAATTGTATTCGAGAATCAGACCGTAAAATATCAAGCCAAATTTTACCCATTTTACCAATACCTACCTGAACTACCTTTAGTCTTTTTTTTAAGTTACTCACTTTAAAGAAAGGTCCAACAATTTTATTGCCCTAGTGTTTTTTCCCTCATTTTGATCCATACAAAGATAGAGCTTTTTAATATCCTCAACAAACACATCCACCTTATCTTGATACCCATCAACAATATTAAATTCTATTTCCAGCGCTGAATCAGGTATACTTTTTTTACCACTTGAATACATTAAATCCTCAATAACTAACTCCGCATTACATATTGTTGAGACATAGTTAAACTTCATCCGTTTATTATTAATGGTTAAAAAATAATACAACTCTCCCTTCTTCATCAACTCCCGAAGCATAAATAGCCGGGGATTAGCAAATTTCCCCCGGATTAGATCATTAAATTCATCCAAATTGACTTTTGTGGTAAATTCATCGTATCGTGCCATTCCGTTCTCTTTACCTAAAAACTTTTTATAAGTGAACTCAATATCTGTATCATCCCTTTTACGTAAACGAAATCCCACATTATCGTCTTTCAAAGGCGTGCCGGTTCTCTCAAATAAAAAATCCTGAAAAACTACTACTGTGCTATTGTTAAGGACAAAATTAGCCACTTCATGCGGTGGAATTACCATAATTCTCTCTCTTGGAATCAAAAATCTATATTCAAGTTCGATTTTTTTTTGTGAGTCAGTCTTCATGGTGCCATTTTACACTAATAAGAAGCCAAAAGATAAGCCCCAAAACCCATCCTTTTAGCAGTCTCAATGTTTCCAGGAGAATCGTCAATTAATATAAAATCATCCGCCGGTTTATTAAAAAATTTTTGGACGAAACTATACGGCTCTTGACCCGGTTTAAAGAAATAGTTGTAATCTTCTATTCCAAAATATCCGTCAAACTCATCTTCCAAATTCAATATTTGCAACACCCGTGCGATATACGATCGAAGTCCGTTTGAAAAAACATACTTCTTACCGGCGACTTCCTTAATTAACTGTAAAATACTATTATTTTTTACTAAACGTTTAGGGATGTCAAAATTATGCGCGAACGATAAATATTGGGGTAATTCATCTTCAAGGATGATTTTTTCCCGCAACGCCCCGACAAAAGTATTTTTATATTTAAAAAATAAATGATTTCTTAAACCAGTTGCTTCTTTTAACGTACATCGACACTTATATGTCAAAAACATATCTATTCTCTCGTCCATCACCCTCATCATATTGCTATTTGTTTGATAAAGAGTGTTATCCAAATCAAACAGCCAAATACAACCCTCATTCTGAATTAAATCCTTAGGAATTTTGTCTTTCAATTTCATCGACTTTTTTCCAAAAGATATTAACCATTGTTTCTAAATTTTCCTCCCCATTAAATTCCAACAAAGGCACTTGTTGTTCAAACATATCAAAGAAATTTTTATAATAAGTATTAGCAATTGTTGGATCTCTATACCAGGCAATTGATTTATTAAATCGGTTTAACTTCTTAGCTCTTTTTATCGCTAGTGACCTATTAATGTTTATAAACACATATAAATCTGGTTTTACTAACTTTTCACAGGCAGTTTTCTTTATATACCACGAAATAGTTTTTTGATACTCTTGTGAAATACCTAATTTGTATTGAATATAGTTATAAGCCAAGGTCGATAAATATCCTCTATCAACCAAAACTACACCCTTTTTGCTTTGTTCACCGGCAACTTTACACTTCCGCTCATCATTGTTCCGACAAAATTCATTAACATTTTTTATCTTACCGTACTCAACGGGCAATTCAGGAACCACAAAAATCTTTTTTGGATTAGAATTCTTAATTGCCTCAATAAGAAAAGTTTTTCCGGCACACGATACCCCCTCAAAAAATACCATCATACTTTAATGTAATTATTAATTGATTGATCGTTACTATTAGAATGATCGGGTTGAATTAATCTTTTAAGTGACTTTAAAAGGCTGTTTCGATAATCATAATCTTTACAAAACCGTCGATACCCATTTAACCTTATTGCGTCTAATTCATCCCTAGTCTTATCTAAAATGTCATCAATTTTTTGAGCGATTGATTCTATATTACTAATATCGACCAAAAAACCATCTTTACCATCATCAATTTGTTCAACAAACCCATCACAATTTGAAGTCAAAACCACCGGTCCTTGATTTTTCGCCCATATTCGAACCTCTTCTGGAACCAAGCCAAATGGTTCGTATCTTGCCAATTGAGCTACCAATATTGTATTTTTCCATTGACAAATATATCTTGGTAATTCAAAATCACAGGTATAAATTGGAGTGCAACTTATACCTGTCTGTGCCACCAAGTTTTTCAATTTTGCAACACAGCTATCTTCTGTTTTGTACGGTGAAGCAATAAAGACCAGATGGGCATCATGATGAATTCTCGCAACTGCTTCAATAAGAAGATCAAAACCCTTATAATCTACCGCCCTGGCTACACTAAAAATTATCTTTTTCTCCAAAGGTATCTGATATCCCTGGAGAAACGTTGCAACTTGTGCTTCAGAAAAATATTTATACCTCTCTGACTCCGGATTTAAACCGAGGCCCAAAGGAATAAACTTAAAAAAAGGAAGACCATAATTCTTTATTAAATGATTGGTTATGAATAATCCTACGTCAGCAATGTATATCGAAGGGCTATAAACAGATTGTTTTAGAGCCGAAGCTTCCCAAGCCAAACGATCAATTGACGGATTCTCTCTTTCGTGAATCAAAACATCACTCTCAAAAACCAAAACAGAAGTAATTTTCACCCCATAAGCTTCCTTCTGCAAATCAATATAGTAAGGGGTGTGAGCAAATGGTGTATCTAGACAAAAAACAATCGTTTCGTCATACTCCCCAGCTATCTCAAGTGACTTTGACGCCGCAGCGACTGATGCAATTTTCCAATTTTCTAACTGGCCATAAGGGATCATTCCGTTAGACCCATTAATAATAAAATGTAAGCGGCCGCCAAATTTTATCGCAATTTGTTCAGATTCTTTTTTAAGTACAGAGCTGTAACCTAATGAGTCTTTGAGGAGAGCCGGAGTAACAAGATGAAGTGATAAATCAATTTGCTTGTTCCTAAAATATTCCCTAACACCTGAAAACGAATTAATGAAATTTTGACAAGAAGTTCCTACCCCGCAATAATTATTTACAATTCCATCGTAAGTAACAAGTACAATAGCAATCTTTTTCATCGTTGATTAAATAAAACATCATAAACCAGACAAAATTCTTCAGGATCCGGGACATGAATAAGATTATTTATAACTCGATGTTCAGGAGTATCATCGGGACGAAGTGCTTGGCGGATGAGCCTCTTTATTAACACTGCTCTTCTTTGGGCCTGAACACCTTCTACAACTAAAGCCTCACATTGCCCACCTGTCATATGGGTAATTAGTCGAACTTTCCAGCCTTCACCATAAACCAGGTCAGGAACTTCAAGTATAGGATATAGTCGTCTGACTCTCGGTTCATCTAGCACAATAGTCTCTCTTTGAGTTACCTCAAGTCCTGCTGAACTTAAAAGGCCTGTTACTATTCTCGGCAACAAAACCCCACCCACAGTCTCTCGTACGCCACCTGGTTTAATCACCACAATAGTTCTTTCCGTCTCAGCTGAATTCATTGGTTTTGATGAACAAATGGTTTCGGTTTTTCGTCTCTATTAACCTCAACCGCGATAAATTTCAGTTTCTTAACCACATCAATAATTGCGTGCGAACTACCCGACAATGTCAAAATAGAATCATCTTTACTTATTTTTTGCTTTTCACTATCTATTACTATTGTTGCTTCACCATCAAGAATTAAATACCACTCATCGTTACCTTCATGTCTATGAAAACCAGTATCCGAACCGACAGGCAATTCCGCATAAGCAAAAAAACTCCACATCCCAATACCTTTCATCTCTTCAAAAGAGAATTTCATTTTTATATTCCCCTTACCGCCGTGTGCGGGAAAAACATAGGTTTTTAAGTCCTTAAGATTAATAATTGGCATATCAGACTATATTATATTTAATATGCATAATACACATGAATTATAACACAGGGCCACATAACCACAATCAAATATTAAAACTTAGTTCCTAATTTTTATCTCCGATGAGAAATATTTGGAAACATAATCGCTCGGGCTACCGTCAACCTGTCCGGCACTCAAAGAAAACCCAATCTTTAAATTCACCACCTTATTAGTCGATGGGGAAGTAGTAACTGTAATAAAATTTTCACATCCGCTCACCGTTACTTCGTCACTACTCAACGTAGCCCGATAAGCCGATTCTGAAGCAATCCAGCCATTATCGTTATCGCACTGGATTGTCGTCCCATCGATTGTTGTTATAAAAGATTTATTATCCGAATCAAAATCAATCCCATCTCCGGGCACATTTATCACATTCTTTCTGATTTCCGACAAAATCCAGGCTCCGTTTTGTTCCACCTTATCCGCCCAATTAATTCTGTTTTTTGCCTTAAAAGAATTTACCAAAACCGTCGTGATCGAAGTCAAAATAAATCCCATCACCGCCACCACCACAATTATCTCAATTAAACTAAAACCTTTTTTATTTTTTATTAATTCGTAATTCGTAATTTGTAATTCGTAATTGTCTCTCATGTCCTTGAAAAAATTCTATCTAATTTAATTGCCTGGCTACTTTCAGCCCACTTCACCGTCACCTCTACTCTCACACAAGATGGGGTACAACCGGCATATTCACCAAAAACAATTGAATATATGTAACCGGGAAAGTCAGACAAGGTTTGAATCTCTGTCGTTGCATAGGTATATGGCGATGGTCCGAAAAACCCCACCGGATCATTTTCCTTTGCCATCACCATTCTTTCCATCACCACTTCTGCCATCCGGCTGGCCGTCTTTCTATCAAAGCTTTTCGTCTTTGTCGAAACCGAGTTAACCATCAGCACCACCACTCCTGACAGCACCAGAACCACAATTCCCACCGAAAAAATCAAATCCACTATACTTTGACCCCTGTTACATTTATTCATTTATTAGCCCCGAAGGTGAAACACTAACCGTCAAAGGGTCTTCCGTCCCGCTTCCCGCCGAAATCGTAAAATCCACTCCGGTATCCAGCGGCTCCCCGGTCGTCATTCTAACCAATTTTCCATCATACGACGCAAATCTTAAGGTTTTTGCCGTAATTGTCACCCCATCAGGGGAAATATCTTTATTTAAATAAGACCTAGCTGGCGTATCATTCTGATAAACATTCACGCAACCATCCGCGGCAACCACTAAAGTTACATATACTAAGTCAGGAGCCGCTCCTGCAATCCTCTGTCCCGTTACCGCATAATTTCTCGCCAGTCTTAAGCTGGAAATCAATCCTTCTCTCGCTTCTTCAAGTTTTTGAGATGACCCAAATTTACTCAAAGACACTGCTCCCACCGTAATCACCAACCCCATCAACAGCACCGTCACCATCAGTTCAATCAAAGTAAATCCCCGTGACTTCACATTCATATAATAAATTTACCATACTTATTAACCCTTGCCCTGTCAAGGGAAAGGGTAGGGTTAGGGTTTCGGAGTTTTATGGCTGTGTCACCCGATAATTACAAGTCTTATCAGCACCGCAATCTGCCGCCGAATAAGTTCCTGTCGTCGTTCCGATTTCCAGCCAAGCATCCAAAGTATAAGTATAAGATGTCAATTGTTCATAATCATAAGTATCCCCGTTGGGACCTACCGGAACTGCGTTTAAATATGTTGGTGCCAACACATCTAAATCATCCGGATAAGTCGTCCCCACTTGTTTTGCCACCTCCAGCGCCATCCTAATCTTTTCCAAATCCGCCAGCCTCCTCCCATCTCTCGCTTTTTTATTCGTTCCGGCAAAACTCACCGTTCCAATCGCCGTAATTACCGCAATAATTGTTATCACCACAATCAATTCAATCAAACTAAATCCTTTCTTCTTTTTTA
>Ga0247842_10006829_pt1 | contig 12675 bp, 10 predicted proteins | sample LaCruzMarch2015__3_FD_192411 | JGI IMG/M metagenome (GOLD analysis project Ga0247842, IMG submission 192411) | Freshwater microbial communities from meromictic Lake La Cruz, Castile-La Mancha, Spain - LaCruzMarch2015_19m | ecosystem: Environmental > Aquatic > Freshwater > Lake | place: Spain...
CTTGATTATAGCAACAGCAACATCTGAATCTCCAGTTATGGTTCCAGAAGTTTTTGTCATAGTAGGTGAACCAGATAGAGTTACTTTGATACCTTCATCATAGAAAGCCTGTGCTTCTCCAATAGAAGTACCAGTAGTATCAGCAGTAGCTAGTTGATCACCATCCTCGTTCTCAATATCTAATGCATCCATGTTATCTGCGGTTACAGAAGCTAGGAGAGTATCTCCGTTGTCTAATGCACCATCAGTATCTTCAATATCAGCTGACACTGTAAAGTTTACAGTCTCTCCAGCAGAGATTGAAAGATCTAGGTTGTTGAATACAATAATATAAGTTGAGGTTGCAGCTGCAGGGACTGATTCTGTAAACTCTTGTCCGTCAATTGTAAGAGTAACTGAACCAGTTGTAGTTGAAACTTGCTCATTACTTGTGAAAGTAATAGGCAATTCATTCAAGACTACATCTGAAGTTCCATCTAACTTAAATTTACCTTTCAAAAGAACTACACCATCAGTAGTATCAGTATTATCAACAGCAACTACCTGAGCGACAGGTGAGCTTGAATCCAAAGAAGCTTTGAATTCAGTATTAGCAGCTGTGCTAAAGCTTACGAAGTCAACTGGAACGTTGAAACCGTCAGCACCTCCTGGTAGATCTCCTGAATCAGTATCGGTTGTAGTAACACCAGAACCATCCATGTATCGGATGTTTGAAACATCAACTGACCAATCAAGACCATCGATATCACCAGAGTCAAATGTATTAACGGCATCAACCGCAACATATAACTTAGCAACAGAATCAGCCTTAACAATTACGTTTGAAAGAGTGATAGTTTTTGAGTAAACACCATTTGAATCCTCATTGAAATCACTAACATCAACTGAGCCAACTTCTGTTGAACCCAAAAGAATTGATACAGCATCAACATAATCATTTAGATTATTTGAATCACCGGTACCATTTTCTGTAAGTGTCAACTTGATAGATTTCAATTGAATATCTCCATCCTTTGAAGCTTCAACATCCATTCCAAGAACCTTTACAGCATTCTGACCTTCGCCAACCTCTTCATTGTTATATGAAGCAAGCTTAGAAACATCAGCAATTGAACCATCAGTTCCTGCCAAGTTTGAAACAACAGGAGTTACTACTGGAGCAACAACTGGAGCAACAACGACAGGGGCTACGTAATTCAACTTAGCCAATGTCAAAGGACCAACATAACCTGTAGCTGAGATACCATTTGCAGTCTGGTATGCCATAACAGCGGCCTTGGTGATAGCACCAAAGTAACCAGTAGCTGGGGTAACGCCTAACATTGTCTGTAGGGCGGTAACATCAGCACCAGTTGAACCAACTGTAAGGTTTCGAGTAAATGCAGCAGCTGGAGCAGTAACACCACAACCTACAGCAGCTTTTGCAGCAGCTATATTTGAAGCGCCAGTAACTCCCATGATTGTCAATAGAGAATCGATGTTTGCACAAGTAACGCTTTGAGCGCTAGTTGGGATAGCAGCGAATCCTACTGCAGCGACAAGTGCCAACATGACACCGGCTGTCAATAATTTTTTTAACATGATTTATAATTTTCTAATTATCTCACTTCTAGTAAAAGAAGTAAGTCAACCCAAAAAATTTTCAAAATGAAAACTTTAACGGGCAAGTAGTTTCTTTCCTAATTAACTAATAAATACTGTGATGCGAATATCATACGAATGTCGACGAATCGGCAAACGAATAATTTAAGACCAGAGCATGTGAATAAATTTGGAAGAAACTATTTTTATAAACTACATTTCTTAATTTTTTTTATTAAGAAATGGTCGGCAAAGTTTCGACTAAAAACCAGCCAAGCCTTCTCTTTGAACCTTGCGATTCAAACAGAAATATATTTTTGTCTTCACGAAAAAAAATAAACATAATTTGACCTGCTTATTTCCCTTCGCTTTCCGGTAATCATTTTTAAAATATAAAAATAATGATCACCATAATTTCAAACTATATCTCGTGCTCTCATAATCTTTCTGAGCACTGAACATTTGGAACAAAATAATTTAAGACTGGATTGCTTCGCTTGCCTAACACCCGCCGGTGTGATGAAGCATCAGCAATGACCAGAAAAAAGATTTATTCGAAATGTTCAGTGCTTAAAAATAAGATAAGGGCGACGAAATCGTAGCGATAAAATTGGATAGGACTAACAGCGTTAATAATCATAATCTGGATTGCTTCGCTTGCGCTCGCAATGACCAGAAGGGATAAAGTAATTTCCGTATTTTCAACTCTATTAAATTGTCAAAGGTCAGTATTAAAAAGTATATAGATAATATAACACACGTGGTGCAAACACTATCTATCCCCCTATTATATATATTGCTATTGAAATAAGCAAAATAGAGGTTGTGGATAACTCCTAAGGGACGTCATAGAACCCTGAAACCTAGAGCTTGAAACCCGAGGGAGGATACAAAACGAACCATAGCCCACAAAGCCAAGGATAGCATGGATTGAGGGTAAAAGCAATGGAATACGAATGAAATATGCGAATAATACGAATCGGTCAACGAATAGAAAAATAAGCTGAATTATAGTTATAATTTAGAATATTAGAGACTGGATCCCCGCTTTCACGAGGATGACAGAAAGAATCGAGAAAAGGTCTTAATTCGTCAAGCCGATTCGTAATATTCGTTTTAATTCGTATTACTTTAGGGAGTAGCGGGACCAACGTTTTTCACCAGCTTTCTTGATAAGTCCTTTAGAAACCAATGAGACAAGCTCGCGCTGAATAGTCTTCTCGCCACAGTCCTTGATTGAAGAAATAAAGTCTTTTATGCCGAGCTCAGGATTCTTTTTTAGCAAAGCAATTATTATCTCTTGTCGGTTAGATTTATCCTTTTGTTTTACTTCGCTAGTTCGAACCGTCTCAATATTTTTCTTAACAGACAAACCGCTAGTTAAAGTATTTTGTCCTTTAGAAATATTGCTGACCGGAGCAGCTGAAATATTGGCCGGAGCGACTAGATTGTCTTTTGGAATATTTTGTGGAACTTCAAAGAAATGATCTGGGAAAATTAGTCCTTTAGCATCCCCGCCTTTCTTTCCGGACTCGGCAGTTTTGATCAAAGCCTCAAACTCATACTTCAAAATATTATAGTTCATTTCGGAGATAATACCGCCAAGAAAAGAGACCTCTAAAAATGAGAGGAATTTGAGCGCGGTAGAAATATATTTTGCATAGGCCAAGTTTCTTTCTGAAGATAAACTATCGGACAAAGAAAGACTCTGAGAAAGTAGATCTACACCGGCATCACGCATCTGCCATTTGATAGGTTCTTTGTCTGATATAAAACTAGAAAGGATATACAGTGCGGAAACTAGCTTCTCAGTTTTTTTATACAAAAAGACAAGGTCGGGGCTATCCTGAAAAATAGTAACGTTGGAAACACTGAAATCACCAGAGCTGGCCTGGACTTCCTGTGTCTTATTTAATTGTTTGTTTTCGTCTATCATAAATGCTTTTTTATTAAAGAGTCCTTTAGGAATTGACCCTTAGATTATAATGTCTTTTATGCCTGTCCTTTAAAGAAAATCTAAACTTTTTTAGAAAAAACCTTTTGTCCATTATATAACGGACAAGAAAATATTGTAAAGCGATGTAGCCAAGTATATCATATATGGCCTATTCTGTCAAGCACTATTACAGGCCTGTGGGGGCCCGCATCAAGTTCGGGTTTCTGACTAAAATAGCATTCAGCTAAATTCCCTTTTTTAGGCGGATGATGATTTCTGCTTGTTTGAGGAGGGACGAAAACTGGATTCCCATATTCATGGGAATGACAGAAGGGTTGGGGGCTTTGGCGGAGCCAAAGCCCCCAAAAGTTTTGAGTTTTATTCTGTCATTGCGAAAGTAATCTTGAAGCAATCTAGGGTCTTAATAAACAATCTCTGGATTGCTTCGCTTTACTCGCAATGACTAGATTTTTTAGTGTATTTTATAAAACAAAGTATGTTATAATTGTCTCAAACCCGTTAAAATTTTACTAATAAAAATTTCCCCCGGGCAAGTTATTATGAGCAAAAATAAAAAAAATAAACCAATTATTTCCCTACCCTCAAATCCTTTGGACAATCTCAAGCAAGGCACGAGACACAGCATCCTAGCGATCACTTTTTTTGTCCTCGCCGTGCTTTCGATTCTTGCCTCACTCGATCTCTCCGGCGTCGTCGGTGTAAAACTTTTTAGCGCTTTTTCTTGGTTATCAGGAGTCGGATATTTTCTTCTACCAATTATTTTCATAATGCTCACAATTTCTTTTTTGAAACAAGAAGAGAGAGAATTTAGTGGGATGAAAACTATCGGTGCTTTGCTTTTTTTTATTTCTGGTTTGGGTATCATAAGCACGCTCGCAAACATCCTTGAGTGGACTAGAAACGGCGGAAAAATCGGTGAGGTTATCTCCGGTCTTTTTATGTGGTTGTTTGGTTCAACCGCAACCCTCATCATACTATCAGCGCTAGTGATTATCGCTGGCCTAATTCTTTTTGAATCTCAGCTAACTGTCGATACCCTCTGCTTCTGGAGACGGTTTAGAAAAGATGAGGAAGAGGAGGACGAGGATGATGAGGAAATAGAGATTACTGGAAATAAAGAACCTGAGCCAAAGAAAAAGGAAGTGGCTGAGGCACCAGCGGAAGTAGTAATTGCTAAAGAAAAAAAGGTAGAGAAAAAAATAGAAAAGAAAGAGGATGAAATGGACATCGCGATGCGCAACAACCCTGGCGCCAAAGAATACGTCCCTCCCCCAATATCACTCCTCGCCAACGACAGCGGTAAGCCTGGTACTGGCGATATCAAAGCCAACGCTAATATCATAAAGAGAACTCTCCAAAAATTTGGTATCGATGTAGAGATGGATGAGGTAACTATCGGACCATCGGTCACCCGCTACGCCATCAAACCAGCCGAAGGAGTAAAACTATCGAAAATCGTTTCGCTCCAGGACAACCTGGCTTATGCTCTCGCCGCCCACCCTATCCGTATTGAAGCTCCGATTCCCGGCAAGTCACTTGTGGGTATCGAAATTCCTAACACCTCCAAGACAACCGTTGGCCTTGGTTCCCTTCTCGCTTCTGATAAATTTAGCGCTTCAGAAAAGCCCCTTCTGGTCTCCCTTGGTAAAGGAATCGCTGGTGATGCCCACTTTGCCAATTTGGCCAAAATGCCTCACGTCCTTATCGCTGGTGCCACTGGTTCTGGTAAATCGGTAACGATTCATGCGGTCATCACCTCTCTATTGTATAGGAACTCACCGGAACTTTTGAAATTTATCATGATTGACCCAAAGCGCGTTGAGCTTACCTTGTACAACAAAATACCTCACCTACTCACCCCCGTAATCACCGATGCTAAGAAAACTATTCTCTCACTCAAGTGGGCCGGCAAAGAAATGGATCGCCGATATGACATACTTGAGGCTTGTGCTTGTAAAGATATTGATTCCTATCACAAAACTATCCTCGCTCCAGCTATTCAAAAAATTAAAGAGAATAAAGCCAAAGGTAAAGATGATAAAAATATTGAGATGCCTGAGACTATGCCATTTATCGTCGTCGTAATCGATGAGCTCGCTGATATCATGATGACTTATCCTCGCGAACTAGAGTCTGGTATCGTGAGACTAGCCCAAATGAGCCGTGCTGTCGGTATTCACCTCATCCTCTCTACTCAGAGACCGTCAGTGAACGTCATTACTGGTCTGATCAAAGCAAACATCCCTGCTCGTGTAGCATTACAGGTGGTATCGCAGATTGACTCACGTACTATTATAGATAGCCCTGGTGCAGAAAAACTCCTCGGTTCGGGAGATATGCTTTACCTTGGTGGTGAGATGAGTAAGCCAGTTCGAATCCAGTCGGCCTTTATTTCTGAGACCGAAGTGAAAAAAGTAGTTAAATATTTGTCTGATGCTTACCAAGACGAAGTGCCAGGAGCAGAAATAAATTTTACAGAGGCAGCCTCTGATAAAAATGTTTTATTTGAAGGAGGAATCGGAGACGACATGGGAGATGATGATGAACTATACGAAACAGCCAAAGAAGAAGTGATTAAGGCAGGTAAAGCTTCGACTTCATATATTCAAAGAAGATTGAGTGTTGGTTATGCTCGCGCCGCTAGACTGATAGATATGCTTGAGGAGCGTGGAGTGATTGGGCCTGGATCGGGAGCAAAGCCAAGAGAAATACTTTTAGGTGGAGGTGAGAAAAGCGAGGCTGAAGGAAATAATACCGCTGAGATAGAAGAGGCGGCAGATGAAATACTTGAAGAAGAAGAGAAGAAGGAAAAGAAAGTGAAAAAACAGGTAGATGAAAATGGTTTTGAGGAGCCGGAGAATCCAAAGGAGTTTTAGGGAAAGTGTTAAATTGAAAAACAAAGACTGGATTGCTTCGCTTCGCTCGCAATGACACACTCCGTCTTTGCGAGGTAATCCGAAGCAATCCAGATGAAATAAAAAATTCACCCGAGAAAATTTTTTCAAAGAGGTGATATTATAAGGTAAGGGTGGGTTTGAGGAGGTAAATATTGTGTAATGATAGTCTTTATTAAGTAAAAAACTTTAACGGGTAAATGTCCAGACGAGAAACAAAATTTTATTTGAAAGCGATAATCATAACCCTGTTTTTGATTTGTCTTTTTGGTTATGGAGGGTTTGAAGTCTGGAACTATGCGACTGGGCCAAAAATAATCGTTTCCTCCCCTGCCAACGGCATATCAGTTTCCGAATCTTTGATTTCAGTTGAAGGGCAAGGTAAAAATACCAAAGAAATTACCTTGAATGATCGGCCGATAGTGGTAGACGAAGCCGGAAATTTCTCCGAAAAGATTTTGCTGTCGTACGGGTATAATGTATTAGAGCTCAAGGCGGAAGATCGGTTTGGCAAAAAAACAGAACAAGTTTTACAAATAGTTTATAAGTAAGATACGAATAGAAAATACGAATTTACCCGAGAAAATTTTTCAAAAGAGGTGGTATATAAGTAAAAGTGAGTTTGAGGATGTAAATATCGTATTATAACAGTCTTTATTAAGTAAAAAACTTTAACGGGTGAACGAATCGGAAAACGAATAGAGAAAAAAGTCGGGCAAAGCTGAAAAGGTAAATCAAATTAATAATTTATAAGTTTAATAAAATTAATAAAGAAATGGAGAAAAAACATAAAAAAGAGTTGCCGGGTTGGGTGGATGGCGGAGTGATTGCTGTAATAATATACATACTGATGCTCGTATCAGATATGGTCCCCCTGCTCAAGTTTCTATATTCAGTACAGTTGTTCTTCGGTGATTTATTGTCGTTTGTAAAGACTTCCCTATTTGAAAATCCAGTCGTTGTACCGATATTCTCATTTATCATCGCTCCACTGATTTGGTTTATTGGAGGTTCAATCATTAGTCGAATAATTCGTAAGCATAGAGCAAGATAGTAATTTATAAGTTTTATTAATTTAAATATTAAACAGGATGATCCCGTTAGAGATAGGAAATAATCAGATTATTTCCGTAAAGAACATAATGTTCCAAAATCTTTCCGGGTTCATAAAATAATCGAGATGAAGTGCCAATACATAACACTTTAATCTCTAACGGGATGATCAAGAAAGAAAAAAAGGAGCCAAAGGTGATGGGAGCAAATATCGATTCGACACTAGATGAAATCCGCACTAAATTTGGTGATGATTCAATAATGAAACTTGGTGATAAACCTCATGTGGATGTAAATGCTGTCTCAACTGGCTCAATCGGTCTAGACGCTGCACTCGGAGTCGGTGGACTTCCTCGGGGCCGAATAATTGAAATTTTTGGACCAGAGTCATCTGGTAAAACTACTCTCGCCCTTCATGTGGTAGCTGAAGCGCAAAAACTAGGTGGACTTTGTGCTTATATTGACGCGGAGCATGCTATGGACCCAGAATATGCTGGAAAAATAGGTGTAAAAATAGATGAACTACTTATTTCTCAACCAGACAACGGTGAACAAGGACTAGAGATTGTAGAGAGCTTGGTACGCTCTGGTAAAATGGATGTGATAGTTATCGACTCAGTCGCCGCCCTGACCCCTAAAGACGAGATTGAGGGTGATATGGGTGCCCAACACATGGGTAAACAAGCTAGATTGATGTCCCAAGCACTAAGAAAATTGACCGCGATTGTCGCCAAAAGCAAAACTATTGTTATCTTTATCAACCAGATACGTATGCAAATAGGTGTGATGTTTGGTAATCCAGAAACTACTCCAGGAGGAAAAGCGTTGAAGTTTTATACTTCTGTAAGACTCGATATCCGCCGAATCGCCCAGATTAAAAAAGGTGAAGAGATAATGGGTGGCCGAATCCGCGTAAAAGTAGTAAAGAATAAAGTGGCTGCCCCTTTCAAGCAAACCGAATTTGACCTGATGTACAACGAAGGTATCTCGACTGAGGGTGAGATGATTGCTTTGGGTGAAAAAATGGGTATTATCAAGAAATCTGGAAATTCGTATGAATGGGCGACGACCGAAAAGGAAGAGGAAAAGAAACTCGGACGAGGCTATGACGCCACCAGACAATATTTGAAGGAGAACCCAAAAATCGCTGATAAAATCTTGAAAGAAATTAGAGAGAAGCTAAAGGAGATTTAGAACCTAGAAAATTACGAAAAATAAACTGGATCCCCGCCTTCGCGGGGATGACAGAAGAATTTATAATCTTTATTAAGTAAAAAACTTTAACTGACAAATAAAATGGAAGACAAGTAAAAATGAAAAAGAAATTGAGAGAAATTAAAAAGGAGTATGTTTGGCTTGGCTTTATTGCCCTTGGTCCAATCACCGCTTTTTTATCTGTCTACTACCCAGCTTTTTCCATCTTGGCGGTAATATTTATTATCATTGGTATAAGAGGTGTCCTAGGTGATGTAATGTAATATAAAATAGTAGAAAGTTCAAAGTCGAAAGACAAAAGCAACCCGAGAATCCCCTCTTGCCTATTAGGCGTCCATGATATACAATGCCCAAATTACTAAATTATTAACAAAAATATGCTTGAATACAGCGAAATAGTTGAGAGAAAATATATTATCTTTAACAATGAGCCTTATGAGGTACTCTCTTCCCATGTCTTCCGAAAGCAGATGCGAAAGCCGGTCAACGCCACCAAGCTCCGAAATATGATTACGGGCAAGATTACCGAGCAGTCTTTTCACCAAGCGGAAAAGGTAGACGAGGCAGATATCAGAACCAGAGAAGCTAAATTTTTGTACAAAAACAAGGGTGAATTCTGGTTTGCTGATCCTAAGGACCCAGCAAAGAGATTTAAAATAGAAGAAAATTTGATTGGTGATCAAGCTAAATTTTTGAAAGCCAATTCTATAGCGGAAGTTCTAGTCTTTAAAAACGATGACGAGGATGAAGATAGTGAAGGTATGATGATTGGAACCAAACTACCGATCAAGGTGGAACTCAAAGTTATTGATGCTCCTCCAGCGATGAAGGGAGACACAGCAACCGGTGGTTCAAAGCAGATTACTTTGGAGACTGGGGCTATCATCAATGCTCCCCTTTTCGTCAATGAAAGTGATACCGTGGTAGTAAATACCGTGACGGGAGAATATGTGGAGAGAGCGAAGAAGTAAAAAACTAAACCAAAAGAGCCGTTCGCGAAGCGAACGGCTCTTTTATTGTTTAAATTATCTTGTTAAGTATGGAAGCAAACCCATAAAACGAGCACGCTTTACTGCCTCAGCAAGCTGTCGCTGACTGCAAGCACCTACCGCGGTCTTTTTGCTACCCATAATTCGAGCATGAGGATTAAGAAACTTTTTTATCAAGTCTAAATCCTTATAATCAACATACTTTATATTATTTTGTGAAAAGAAACACTGTTTTTTCATAATTGATTTTTAGGAAGTGATAACGAACCATTAAAATCATTATCCCCCACCTATTTTAGTAATTTTATTCTAATAACTTAATTCCCTTATCGACTCAACACTATATTCAGTTTTATACAAACTAATGAAATAGGTGGGGGGTTAAGGTTTTGCTACCATATTTTTTTTCGTAATAACTCAAAAATATGGGCAAATTCTCTTAAAATGGAATATCTTCTGGATTTATTTCCTCCGTTGGATATTCGATTGTATCAATCTTGTCGGCCTTTGAATTGGCACTAGTTGGTCCCCCTTCGGTCTGACTTGGAGTATAAGTCCCTCCTCCCTGCCCGGCACCACTTGGACCAAACTGAAAATTTTCTACGATTACCTCTGTTCGATATTTCTTGGTGTTGGTAGCTTTGTCATCCCAACTTCGAGTCTGTAATCTACCCTCCACAAAAATCCCTCGTCCCTTTTTCAAATATTGCTGAATAAGTTCTGCCTGCTTACCAAAAGCGACGACATTGTGAAATTCACTTGTCTCTTTTTTATTGCCGTCCTTATCTTTATAAGTACGGTTAGTAGCAATTGCAAAATTGGTTACCTTTATACCAGAAGGTAGAGCTTTTAACTCTGGATCCCTAGTAAGATTTCCATAAAGAAAGGCTTTGTTTAGATACATCTCGTTTGAAATAGGGAATTTTATGTTTTCTCTCCCTACCGATTAATTACTCGAAATATTTTCGGGTAAGCTGATAACTATTCAACGATCAATTCGTCAATACTTTTATCGATATCTTCAACTGAAGTAGCTTTCTTTTCATCAGTTTTGATAGACTTCTTGGCCTTTGGAGCCTCCTTTTCCCCTACCTTAACGCTATTTAGCTTTGGCGTATACAAAGTGTTCTCCCTTACAGTCTTAATGAGTAGATATCGAAGCACGTTTGGATTTGCATCCACGGCTTTCTTTATCGATGGCATTAGCTCTGACTTAGTCTCGAACTTTAACCAGCCAAAATAAGCTGTGTTGAATTTCTTCTTAATGTCCGCGACAGACTTGGTCATAGAGTAAGCGAGGTTAATAAGCTTTGGTTCGCCTTCACTGACTAGCGATCCTCCATCCTGAAGAATAATTGCTTTAAGAGCTTCAACCTCTTTTGGCAAGTTTTCCTCCGCAACGGTGGAAACTATATGGTAACCAAGTTCGTAAACCTGGAGACCACCCTCTTTTTCTAAATTTTCGACTTTTTCCATAGAGCCAACACTAACATAAAGGAGGGTAAATATCAAATCTAAAGACCAAATACTCTTTTGGCGTTTTCGAGGAGTTGTAAACGGACCATCTCTGGATCCTCGCCACGAATTTCCGCGATTTTTTTATAGACTTCGATAACGTAAGAAGGTTCATTGCGCTCACCACGATGAGGCACCGGGGCGACATAAGGAGCATCAGTTTCGGCTTGGAGACTCGTGAGTGGCACGCCTTTGATTATTTTATCAAAGTCATGGACATAGGTAATCAGACCAACAAAAGAAATAGTAAAACCGAGTTCGATAAACTTCTTGGCCATATCTAGTTTACCAGTAAAAAAGTGTACATTCCCCCGGAACGAGGTTAAACCTTGTTCCCGCTTGATATCGCAAAGTATTTTATAAGCATCCTCAAAAGCAGAAAGTATCGAGGGTTCACCTTGATACTTTTTATCTGTATCACGAATGTGAAGCATGAGGGCTTTGTTATATTTTAGGGCAAATTTTATTTGTTTAATAAAATCCTCTTTTTGTTTCTGTTTTAAACTTTCAACTTTTGACTTGTCACTAATTATTTTTTCATCTCGAAAAAAATAATCCAGACCACACTCACCCACCGCCACCACTTTAGGATTGTTAACTAATTTTTCAAACTCTAACTCATCAAATCCCACTTCGCCAAGGCTATACGGGACTGGACCAAGCGAACCATGGTTCACTTCTGCCAAGGTTCCACCTTGGTCAAGATTGTTTTGATTATGAGTAGGGTGCTGGCCGATGCAGGCCCAGACATTTTTATTTTCAGTTGCTACCTTTACCGCCTCAATCGAACTCGCCAAATCTGCTCCCACAGCGATAGTCCCAACTTGAGCTTCTTTCATCCGCTCAATTACTGTTTTAAAATCCGGACCGTAATCTTCAAAACCTAAATGCGAGTGGGTATCAATATATTTCATCATAGAATACAGCTTACCGCTTTTAGTGCATCGCTTCAAGTAATGAATGGCAAAAATAACCAATCTATGTATAATACGGTCTGTTCTTTAATTAACAATAGAAACAAAAGGAGATTCCAATTACTGAATTACTTATAATTTACTTAGTAATTCTAAGGCCATTCGGATTAAAAATAAGGTTCATGGAAAAGGTTTTAAAAAAAGCGGAGTTTCATTGGGACCGACACAAGATAATGAGATTGGCAGAACTTTTAGCTATCACTATCTGGATAGGAGGATTAAGGTATAAAAAAATAGAGTGAGACGACGGCTGCCAGCGCAGACGTCGTTTTTTTAATCTTTTCTTAAGAAGAGAGGAGCTTCGGGAGATTTATTTGCCTTGATTAGATTTTGTATTTTTTCTGAGGTTTCTGGTAAGATTGGTCCGAGCATCAAAGCAATAACCTGCAAACGATTCACTAAATCTTTTATAATTTCGATCCCTTTCTTTTTGTCGGTTTTCACTAATTTAAAAGGGGTAGTCTCCTGAATATATCTGTCGGCTTCAGCAATTTTCT